>Ga0209006_10000174_pt1 | contig 67887 bp, 63 predicted proteins | sample JacPin_JW_Ref_O2_FD_188567 | JGI IMG/M metagenome (GOLD analysis project Ga0209006, IMG submission 188567) | Forest soil microbial communities from Algoma, Ontario, Canada - Jack Pine, Ontario site 1_JW_Ref_O2 (SPAdes) (version 2) | ecosystem: Environmental > Terrestrial > Soil > Boreal... | reverse complement strand
AGCGCGACCCCCCTCCCCGGCCCTCCCCCACAAGGGGGGAGGGAGTTCGGCGCGCCAATGTCTTCGACGACTCGAACCGGACAGCCGTGGGCTCGTCCCGAGCCATCCACGCGGCGCCGCTGCAAGTAAACCTTGAAGGTGGCGATGGCTTCTGGGCGTGGATGCCCGGCACAAGGCCGGGCATGACGTTCCAGGGTCGCAAAAGACGAAGTACTGCAACCGAATTCTGTTCCCCGGATAGCCCTGCCACGAGGGGAGGGAAACCGGCGACTGCCTTCGCGTATCGCGATCGCGACAGCTCAAAAGTCTTCACGTAGAGTAGCTCACACCAAGCGGATGATCCTTCGCCCGCATACGCGATCCACGACCCCCCTCGCCGACCCCTAAAGGCGTTCCGATGACAGACGACTCCATCCACGAACTGCGGCATCCCATCCAATGCCTGCTCTGGGAGCATCCCGAACGCGCGAAAGCCAAGTTCTCGGAAATATTCGATGAAGTCGAGGAATACGAGGACTCGAGCCATCTGCATCGCGCCCTGTACAAATGCAGGGAATGCGGGCAGCTCTATTTTTTTGAATGGTACGAGTGGGTCGACTGGGAGGAGGGAAACGACAAATCGTATTCGACCCTCATTCCCGTTCAAACGCAGCAAGAGATAGAGGCGCTCAAAGATACCTCGACGTTCAATCTCATGACCTACTATCCCCGCCTGCATCTTGACGGGCAACCAAGCTGGAACGGCAAGCCGTGATCATGGCGCGCGGGGTAGCGTCGGCGTCGAAGCGCCGTTCCACTGCGCAGTGGAACCCATCAGGCAATCCGCCTCGGGCGCTGCTCACATGACAGCCAAGCACAAACGCCCCCAACACTTCCCCCGGGAGGGAAATGAGAGGGCCAATGATAGAAAGCTGAGGTTGCCCGGAACGCCGGGAACTTAGCGGCGCTCGCCCAGGCCAATGCCGAGGATGCCGGCCTTGCGGCGGAGCGCGCCGACGGTGCGCTTCATGACCTTCGACACTTTGACGACGGGCGTCCGGGCCTTGGAATGGGCCTTGAGGGTGCGGAAATCGTCCTTCGTCCACGGCTTGATGACGCGACGCGTCGCCTTGGCGACCTTCGTGGATTTGACGGACTTCGCGGTCTTCACAGTCTTCTTTGATACCTTAGCCATTATTGAAATACTCCGTTTGAACGCCGCGCACATAAGTATGCGATGTGGCGAGAACAAGGCAAAAGATGGTATCGGATACATTTGGTATCATTCGGGTTAACGCGGGTTCATGCCTGTTGCGACATACTCGCACAGGTACGATGAGTGTCTCGAGCGTGCGATAGGCAGCGAAATCGCCGTCGATCCGATCGCAAGTATCCGTAGGCGCAATGAAATTGGCGAAGCGTCTGGATGACACGTCGGACCCGAATTCGTAGGGGCGCGCGCCGCCGCCTTGAAAAGCCGTTATGCCCGATAACTCTGAGGTTCGCGATCTACGCGCTCATTGTACCTGGCCCCGTAATGCCTGGCGCTTGTCTTCCAGTGCGGAATGTAGCGCCAGGATCAGCGGCACGATGACGGCCGCTGTCAGAGCGGCGGCGCCGACGCCGATGGTCCGGCTGGAATGATCGGCGAGCGCGCCATAGGCGGTCGGCGCGAGGCCGCCGTCTTTGATCATTTCTTCGTGACCCTGCAGGCGGTCGCCGATGGCTTCGGGCTTGGCATCGGCCCTTTTCCTGTTCTGCAAGGCGAAGTGGCGGCGGGGCGCCTTGTCGCGCCCTTTCCGACCATCCTCGTGCCGAGGACGGGCTATGTCGCGCTTGTTCCGTTCGATGCGGATAAGAATCCGTCGCTGACCGGCTTCATCGATTGGCTGGTCGCCGAGGGCGCCGGGTGATCTGCGGACGAGCAGCCGTATGCGTGGGGTTCAAAAAGCCTTGGCGCTTAAGGCATGCGCGTAGAATTGCACTTCCCTATCTTCCCAGGCGTGCGGATGGCCGGCAAAGCCGCCGACAAGGCTGATCTTCGAATAGTTCCGCGCGCCCGCCTCGATCACGTCCGGCCCCTCGCTCATCAAAGCCTCGGCGGATTTGTCGCCTGGGCGCACGATGGCGATATGGCCGGGCTTGTCGTCATAGTGATTGTGATAGCTGGCGACCACCAGCAATCCGCGATTGGCGGCGGCCTGCGCTTCGGCGGCGTCGCGCAGCGGGAGCCATCCGGCGCCCGATCCGGCGCCGGCGAGCCATTCGTTCTGCGCGTTGGCCAGCAGCACCTGGCCGTGCTCGGGCGGGCGCAGGATATAGACGCCAAGCTTCTGGGCGGCCGAGGCGACAAAGGCGCTGCAATGGGTGTGGCGCCCGGGAAGGCGCTCCGGCAATCCGTCGGGATCGCCGGTTTGCCAATCGACATGCGTCCCCGCGATCCAATGGGCCTCGACATCAAGGCTGTCATAGAATTTCGCGAGCCTCTGCCCCGCTGGCGTGACCTCAGCGGCGAGCGCCGCATGGGCGTCGCCGAGCGCGACTGCGAGCAAAGGCGCCAGGACGCCCCGACGAGTGAAGGCTTTCATGACGAAGACCACCGAGCAGATCAGAACGGGCGCGCGCGGTCGCGCTTCGCCAACGCCGGTTGCTTACGGGACGCGCTCATCGGCGCCGCGCTTCAAGCGCACCTGCGACGCGGCGGCGAAACCTATCGGATCGGCGGCGCATATTGAATGCCGCCGTTGTTCCACAATTCGTTGAGCCCGCGCGGAATGCCAAGCTTGGAATGCAGGCCGACGTTGCGTTCGAATACTTCGCCGTAATTGCCCGTCGTGCGCAACACATTCGACGCCCAGTCATTGGCGAGGCCAAGCTGCTTGCCAAAATCGCCGTTGCGCCCGACGAGGCGCTGCACGTCAGGCTTGTTCGATTGCCTGGCCGCGTCGAGCGTATTGGTTCCCACGCCCAATTCCTCCGCGTCGATCATCGCGAAATTGACCCAGCGGACGATATTGAACCATTGCATGTCGTCCTGGCGTACCGCCGGGCCGAGCGGCTCCTTGGAGATGACGTCGGGCAGAATCGCATGGTCGGCCGGCCGCGGCAGTTGCAAGCGCAGCGCATAGAGGCCCGACTCGTCGCTGGTCAGCACGTTGCATTGTCCGTCCCGATAGGCGGCGAGCGTTTCGGCGGCGGTCTCGCGCCGGACGATTTCGTATTTCATATGGTTGGTTTCGAAATAGTCGACGAAATTGGGCTCCGTCGTCGTCCCCGATTGCACGCAGACCTTGCTGCCGTCCAATTCCAGCGCCGATTGGAGATTCCGGCTCTTGGGCACCAGAAACGCCTGGCCGTCGTAATAGGTGACGCCGGCGAAGACGAGCCCGAGTTCGGTTTCGCGGCCCATCGTCCATGTCGAATTGCGCGACAAGAGATCGATCTGCTTGTCGTGCAGCGCGGTGAAGCGCTCGTCGGCCGTCAGCGGCACGAAATGCACCTTGCTCGGATCGCCGAACACCGCCGCCGCGACGGCGCGGCAGAAGTCGACGTCAAATCCCGACCACGCGCCCTTGTCGTCGGCGATCGAGAAACCGATCAGGCCCTGACTGACGCCGCAATTGAGCGCGCCGCGCTCCTGCACCGTCTTCAACGTCTGAGCGCTGACGGAACTGCTTGCAACGTTGGCGGCGAGCGCGGTCGCGACAAGGACGACGGCGAGCCGAATGGATAAGCGCATTTTGACCCTCGTGAGCTTGGAGCGCCATCGCCCCGTCAGAGTTGGGCGGCCTGTTTGATGATGACCCTGGTTCCGATCGGAATGCGATCGAAGAGATCGATGACGTCGTCGTTGACGAGCCGGAAACAGCCTGACGAAATCGCCTGGCCGATGGTCTCGGGCAGGTTGGTGCCATGGATGCGATAATCGGTATTGCCGAGATAGAGCGCGCGCGCCCCCAACGGATTGCCCGGCCCGCCCGCCATGAATCGCGGCAGATAGGGTTGCCGGTCGATCATTTCCGGCGGCGGGCGCCAGTCCGGCCATTCCTGCTTGCGCGAAATCCGCTCGAGGCCGGACCATTGGAAACCCTGGCGACCGACGCCGATCGCATAGCGCAACGCCCGGTTGGGGCCGATGATCAGATAGAGGAACCGGTCGCTGGTGCGGATGATCACCGTTCCCGCCGGCTCGCTGGTGCGGAAGAACACTTCCTGCCGTCGGTAGACGTCAGGCAGCTCGCCTTCCTCGACCGTCGGCTCGTGGCCGGGCTGTTCGTCGATCTGCATTTCTTTTTCTTTTTTGGCCGCCTCGATGGACGCGGCCGATTGCGCCAGGGTCGGCGCATGCGCGGTGGTCAAAACGAAAAGCGCGGCAAGGACGGCGAGACTTCCCTTTGCGAGACCTTTCGATCCTGCTGTCATTTTAACCTCGTGCATGGATGGGATGAAAGCTTGGAACCGGATTCGTCATGCCGCGCCGCAGCGCTCGTAAACCATCGTGCCGTAGCGGCTGGCGTTCTCCGGATCTACCCAGGTGACGGTAAACGAACCGGGATCGACGGCGAAGACGACGCGATCGTCGGGCCCGCCGGCAGGGCCGGCCGGCCCTAGGAAGGTCTTGCCGCCTGGGCCGCCCTTGAGCACCAGTTCCTGCGGTTGCTTTTGATCGGCCAGATGCATCATCACGCCGCCATTGGGTCCGCGGGTGATCACATAGGGCTTGTTGCACTGGCCGCGGGCCTCCTTCTCGGTGCGGGGACGGTCGGCGTCCTTCTGATAGGAGGCGAGGCCCCAGCGACCGACCAGCGCGTCCGAGCTGAAGGCGGCGGGCGCCATAACCGGAACTGGCGTGGCGGGCGGCGGAGCCGAACCCATCAGGCTGTTGCAGCCGCCAAGAATGAGCGCGAACGCGCCCGTCAACAAAGCCGCTGCCGCTTGCCGCGATTGATCCATGACCCCCTCCCCTTGCCTGCCGACGCGCCCGAGACAGGCTTTCCGAGACAAACTGGACGTTCGATACGCGGGAGGCAAGCCCGCCCATCCGCCAGCGCCTCGCTATACTGCCCCGAACTTCGCCGTCGACAAAGCGCAAATATTTCCTCGCCGGCCGGCAGGGCTCGCTGCAAAGGACCGGCGGAGGTCAATCGAGGGCTTTCGGCCCTACAAATGCCGATGAGAAATTCCCGCCCTGGCGCCGGTCCCGATCCTTGCGATTGCGCCAATGGCGCCTAGATTAGAGGCTAGCGCCGGCCGATAGAACATCGCCGCCGCATGTCGCGACCTGGCGCTGTGGTCCACGCGGGACGCGCCCGTATGAAAACGGGCTCGCTTAGCGCGGATGGGGTTGGTATGGCTGCCGCGGCGGGCGGCAGGACCTGCCGGATTTCACTGCAATCAGCTCAACAAAGGTGTGCGATGCGATCGTCCAGCGAAATGGAAGCCCTGTTCTCGATTCTGAGGCAATCGGCCGCGCCGGCGACGGTGAGCGCCATCGAGAGCCTGGTGCATGAAGGAAGCGACCGTGCGCTCTGCCGCGTCAACACGCTCGATTTCGCCGCCAAGAACGGCCTCGACGAAGAGGAGACAGTGGCGGCTTTTCTGCACGCGACGCAGGCGGGTATTTTCGATCTCGCCTGGAACGTGCTCTGTCCCGGCTGCGGCGGCGTGCTCGACACCGGCGCGACGCTGAAATCGATCGATCGCGACAGCTATTCCTGCGCGCTGTGCGGCGCGGGTTACGAGCCGACGCTCGATGAGATCGTCGAGGTGACTTTCACCGTCAGCCCCAATGTCCGGCGCATCGCCGCGCATGATCCGCATTCGCTGCCAACGCTCGAATTCTATCGCCAGGTCTTCTGGGGTTCGGGCGTCGACCTGCCGGATGACGAAAAGCTCGAGCGGAGTTTTGAGAGCATCACGCTCGACTCGCTCGAATTGCAGCCGGGCGAAAAAGCGACCGTCTCGCTGCAGGCGCCGGAGGCGTTCCTGATCGTCTTCGATCCTGTCGTGCATATGGCGCAGTTCGTCGAGGTCAAGGGCGAGCCGACGCGCGAGCGCCAGACGCTGACCTTCGTGCTCAACCGGCAGCATGCGCCGAGTGGAACGGTGACGATCCGGCCCGGGCCGTTGCGCATTCTGTTCGAGAACCGGACGGATGTGCGCACGCTGCCCAGCGTATGGCTCGGCAACGACGACCTGCACGCGCTGCTCGGCGCGCGCCGTCCGTTCCTTACCGCCAAAAGACTGCTCAGCAACCAGACGTTCCGCGATCTCTACCGCACCGATACGCTCGATGTCGGCCAGCGTCTGAAGATCACCAGCCTGACCTTCCTGTTTACCGATCTGAAAGGCTCGACCGAGCTCTACGACCGCGTCGGCGACCTCGTCGCCTATGACATGGTGAACGCGCATTTTCGCGCGCTGCAGGAGATCGTCGCCGCGCAGGGCGGCGCGGTGGTGAAGACCATCGGCGACGCTGTGATGGCGACCTTCCCGACGCCGGACCGCGCGGTGGCGGCGGCCTTGCGCATGCGTGGCGCGATGCAGGATCTCGCCGGCGAACTGGTGCTGAAGATCGGCATCCATGAAGGGCCGTGCATCGCGGTGATGCTCAACGAGCGGCAGGATTATTTCGGCCAGACCGTCAATATCGCCTCGCGAGTTCAGGGGCTGGCGACGTCCTCCTCGATCTTCGCCACCGGCCCGGTGGTGGGGCACGGCGAATCGGCCCGGCTGCTCAGCGACGGCGGCATCACGCCAATGCCGAAGGAGCATGTGCTGCGCGGCATCGCGGAGAAATGGTCGGTGTTCGAGATTCCGTGAGGGGCGGACGGACGCGAGGAATCGCATGCCGCAAATCGCTGGCGCGATTGTTAGTCAGCGGGCGTGCGTAGCTTCGCGTGTACGGCGCCAAGATCACTCGGACTGATCTTTCCTCCAAAATGATCCCGACACCAGTCATGTCCTAGGCAAGTGGAGAGCGCGCCCCTATCGCTCTCCGAGAGAGCGTTGATGCCCTTCATGCCGCCAAATGCTTTCTTGGTCTTGAGGAAGGCTCCCATTTGTGCATTCGCCTCCGCGCTTACGTAAATGTCAACAACGGGCGTTCCCAACGCCGGGCTCACCGCCTGGCTTGCCAGCATCGCAGCGGTAAGGCCGAAGCATATGGCGATCGTCTTCAAGGGTCGTATATCCATGTTGCACCTCTTCGTGATTCCGCCAATTCGGCAGGATAGCTGATCGGTTGAATATTGCGCCGAGGCGCGCCTCAGCAAAGGCGCAACGGCGTCGAGGTTTCGCATCGCATCCGAGGGTTTATTTTTAATGGGAGGGATTCAATTTCGCGCGCACTGCTTCGAGATTATCCGGTCCGAGCTTTCCTTCAAAATGATTAACACACCACTGAAGCGATACGCATTGCACAATAACTCCCCGATCCGCCAGTGCGAGGGCGAAGAAGGCCTTGTGGCCACCAAATGCTTTCTTGGCAAGTAAAAGGGCTCTCCCCCTATCGTACTTTTTTGCCGGCTCTGCGCTCACGTCCTGGCTCGCCAGCGTCGCAACGGTCAGGCTGAAGCATATGGCGATTGTCTTAAAGCGCCGCATATCCATTTTCGTACCTCTCATGGTTATTCAGCTAATTCGGCGGCATGGCCGATCAACCGAAGGCGACCGCGGGCGGCGCCTGAGCAAAGTGCGATGGCGGCGAGGTTTCGCATCGCATCCGCAAAATCCAAGGCTCGCCTCAGTTGGAAAGAGGCGTGCCGCTCTCCTTCAATTTCGCGTACACCTCCGCCAGATTGTCCGGTCGGATTCTTCCTCCGAAATGCTGCCGACACCATTGAGCCCTTGCGCAGGTCCTGACTGCCTTCTGATCATCAGATGAGTATTGGGACCAGGCCTCCGCGCCGCCAAAAGCCTCTTGGGAACGCAGCCACGTGGCCGCCCGCGTGAAGGATTTGTCCTCGGGATCCGCCAACGCCGGCCTCACGTCCCGGCTCGCCAACGTCGCAGCGGTCAGGCCGAAGACTACGGCTATCGTCGTCAAGCATCGCATTTCCACGTTCGACCTCCCTTGGTGTTTCCGCCAATTCGTCGGCATGGAGACTACAAAAGTTAGTAGAGCTTTTGCACATTGTAATATTGAGAACCTATCTTTTGTCAAGAGCCAAATCCTATTTTGAGAAGATCGAGAGTGCCGCGCGGGACGAGAAGCGCGCATAGACTCGGCCGAACAGGCCGCTGACCAGAACCCAAGCAAGGGCTCCATGTCGCCGAGGATTCTGATCGCTCCCCCAATATCGAAGGCTTATTTTGGTCCCAAATTGGCTGGATTGCGCGCCGCGCTTAAAATGGCATGCAATTCCTCAAGATCATCCGGACCGAGGTTTCTTCCAAAATGTCTCCGACACCAAGCAGCGTCTGCGCAGGCGCCGATAGCTTTCAGATCGCTGGCTGGGAGTTGATCGAAGAACTTTCCACCACCAAATGCTGACTTGGAATGGAGCCAGAATACGTTCGCCTCGCTGGCTTCGGCGGCTTCGGACGACGTCCCAGTCGCCAATGCCGGGTTCACGTCCTGGCCCGCCAGCGTCATAGCGCTTAGGCCGAAGCCCGGCGCGATCTTCAAGACTCGCATATCCATGTTGCAGCCCCCTTGGTGTTTCCGCAAATTCAGTGGCAAAACTCACATAAAACAAAATCGAATTGCACTTATTGATACAGTTTTAATGAAATACGAAGCTCTGTCAAGAGCCAGACATCATTTCGATGAGATCGAGAATCCAGGGCGAGAAACAAACACCGAAATCGGGATTTGCTGTCCTGACGCGCTCTGTCGGTCGAAAACGCTAACTTCAGCGGCACGCGCCATGACAGACCGGCCTTAGCCTCTTCGCAAATCCAAGCCTGGTTTGCGCCGTCGCTTGGCTCAAATAAGGACACGGCTTAACATTGCGCAACCGAACGCCTTATGCCGGAGCTGATGAAGTCAGACCGCGGGCGGCCGGGTGTTTGCGAAGTCGGGAGAGCACCATCCATGATCCATGAATTGCGCGTCTATCGCTGTGTGTCCGGCCGTCTGCCGGCGCTCGTCAATCGGTTCCAGAATGTTACGTTGCGCATCTGGGAAAAACACGGCATCCGCCAGGCCGGATTCTGGACAACGCTCATCGGCGAATCCAATCACGAGCTGACCTATCTCCTGGAATGGGAATCGCTCACCGAACGCGAGAAGAAATGGAACGCCTTCGCCAGCGACCCGGACTGGCTCGCCGCCCGCGCCGAAAGCGAGAAGGACGGCCCCATCGTCGATAATATCGCCAATTCAATCCTGCAGCCGACGGCGTTTTCCAGCGTGCGCTGAGCGCTGAGGACGCGCCGGCCAATCGACATCGGCCTTAGCGGCCCGGCCGCCCGGGCGAGCGCCAGTGATGATGATGGAATCTCGCCACCGGCGGCCCGATGAAGACCGGGCCGATCGGTGGCGAGGGATAGGCGGGCGTCTGCGGCGCGGGCGTCGTTTGCGGAACGATGACCTGAGGCGTTGTCGTGCCGGTGAAGCCGCCAATGCCGTCGGCTGCCGAAAGCGTAGCGCCTGAGACGCTAAAGGCGATCAGCAGCGCGGCGCGCTTAAGGGCATTCTCGATCATTTGATCATCCCAGCGGAGGCGATCGCGACGGCGCATCGCTAACGCCGCCAGTCCTGCAACAACGGCCAGACGCAGTCGTCTCCGACGCAAATGTATATGGTTTCGAAGAATCGGACGAGAATAACCTGCCAATCACGAATGCGTCATCCCGCGGCGGTCGGCGCGATCGGTCTCGCAGCATGACCCCCCGCTTAATCCCGCTCCCGTCGGCGAGCGCTGCAGGTCGGGACACGACGCCGCCGATCGCCTAAGTAGCGCTCTTACGCCTGACGCTGAAAGATAACGCTGGTCCGGCACAGGCAGGACGAACTGACGATCGTGTCGGTCTTGGCCAGGGCGTCAGCCAGCTTGCGCTGATAGCCAGCAAGCTCCGCCGTCTCGCCGCGCCGCTTCAGGCACTCAACCAACCCGTGCAGCGCCCAGACATTGTCGGGGTGCTGCGCGCAGCGCTGCACCTTGCCGCTGAGACCCAGATCGTCCCGATAGACTTGCTCGGCTTCTTCGACATGCCCCTGGTCCAGCAGGAGTGCGGCAAGCGCATGGCGCGGCGGGTGCATCCAAGCCCATGGCTCCGTATAGGAAAGGTTGTCGTCGAGCTCCACGGCCTGACGCAAATGCTTGAATGCGTCGTCATGCTGGCCTTGATGGTAGCTGAGTTCACCGTCGAGCAGCGCCATCGCGACAGCAAGCGAGGCGCGTGTGGGGTTGCTGAGAAAGCGGCGCTCGGGCGGGATGCGCTGAACATGCGCCTGCAGGGCGCCGCGCTGTTCTTCAGCTTGAGCAAACTCGCGTAGCGCCGCATGGGCGACGCCTTTTGCATAGTGCTGCATGGCGGCGGTGACCACATAGAGCTCCGGCTCCGTCACTACCGGCTCGTCAATAATGTCCCGCCAGCGGCCGAAGCGGACGAGCACATGGGATTTCATCCCATAATAGCCTTCGAGCGTCCAGGTGAGCTTCGGGCGGTCGGGAATGGTGATGGCTTCTCGGTTCGCCAAACGCCGCACCTCATCGGCGGCCCATAGCGCGGAGCCGTATTGGCCAAGGAACATGCACGTAAACATCATCAGATGAAGGTCGTGACAGCAACTCAGCAGATAGCTCGTCGGATTGTCCGCATAGGCGAGGTATAAGTCGTTGGCGCGAACCGCCTTCTCGCTGGCGATTTTTGCTTTCTCATAGTCTCCGCACAGGACATAGATATGGCCTGGCATGTGATTCATGTGTCCGGCGTCCGGACTCAGCGTGCCGAGCACATCCGCCGACCGCAGAGCTCGCTCAGGCATATGCGACATTTCGAGCAGGTGAATATGCAGGTGAAGCACGGCCGGGTGCTGCGGTGCGCCGGCCTCATCGGCAAGCCGGATGGAGCGTTCGCAAATATGCAGCGCCTCGAGCGCATCGGAGCCGGGCGCTGGCGCCCCAGTCTTGAGGTTCCATAAGCGGCGCACCGTTCGCATCATCAGCGCTTCAACGAAGAGCGCCATCACGTCGTGATCACTGGGGAACGCATAATAGACACGCCGCATCGCAGATGCGTAAGCGTCGTCCCATGCCTCGAATTCCTCGGCGGACACAGCATGCGGCTTCTGAAATCGGCGCGCCAGCGCCGCAATCAAGTGCTGTTCGACGGCTGTCGTCAGGCGGCTGAGCGCAAGCGCACGCTGGACATGATCGAAACACAGGCGCGTCGCGTTCTGCGCTTCGACCGATCCGTGCTCTTTCCAGGTCAGATTATAGAAAGGGCCAGTTGCGTAGGCTACTCCCCAAAGAGCCATGGCGCAGTTGGGATCGGCCGCAAGCGCCCGTTCGAAACACTTGACGCCTTCATCGTGATTGAAGCCGTAACACCAGTTGAGACCCTTATCGAACCAGCGCTGCGCCTCGGCGGATTGCGTTGTAACGGCGCGCCGATAGGACCCCAGATTGAACCGATCCATAGATGATCCCAAGACCTGTCCTGGCCGCGCAGCGACTTGTGAGACGTCTGAATGAGACGCAAGGGCGTATAGCGCCTCTGCGTCTCATCTTGTCGATATTGCTGCGAAACGCAATGAGCAAGCTCCCTGGTCGTCCACTCGCGCCTCGAGATCCTGGCGCGATTTGCGGGAGCTCGCCGCGACCCGGCGGCGCCGATCGTCCCGCTATGCCAATACGGGATAGCCCAAATCGGCAGCTTCGCGCTCGTAAGCCATGATGCGCTCGTAGACCGAGAGGTCAACGGGCGTAATTGTCTCGATGCGCAATCCTCTCAGCGCCGGCTTGCGCCTTGGATCGTTCGCCATGCGCAACAATGCCGCCCGCAGCGCGTCAATTTGCTCAGGCGGCGTCGCTACAGACGTGACGAACGGAATGGCCGGGCTCTCCGGCGTTTCACCGAGAACTCGCAGACCGCTCATCTCTTGCCCGCGATAATCACTGAAGAAACCGTATGTGACGCAATCGATGGCGGCAGCATCCAGATCGCCCGCCGCGACCCGCCTGATACTCTCGGTATGAGAGCCGGTCTCGATCACCGATCCGAAGAATGGCGCTGTTATGCCGAGCCGCGCCAACATGATTCTCGGCAGGTTCATTCCCGAATTGGAATGCCTGCTGTTGAGCGCAAATTTCGAGGCGCGTAAGTCTTCGACGGTTTTGTAGGTGGAATCCCTTCGGACTATGATGAAGGCCCGATGCGTCGCCGCGCCACAGCCAGGAAAGTTGTAGGTTGGCGCCGCCAGCAGCGCAAATTGTCCACGGTAGACCGTCTGCAGTGGATAGCCGCAAGTCTGGGAAAAGAAAACCTCCTTGCCGATGGCGTCCGGAACTGCGGGACGCGAGAACGAGAGTTCGGCCGGCGCGTTTGCGAAACCTTCGGCAGCGATTTCTTCGGACAGCGCCTTCCAGAAGGCCGTGTTTTGCGGCGCCATTTCCGGCAAGTTGTACATGGGCAGGCTGGCGGTCAGTTCGATCATATCAGTTTCTCGTTGCCTTCTCGCGATCGCGGTTTGAGGGCGCGAGACGAAACGCCGTCGTTTACCACCGACATCAATTTGATAAGCCATACTCGGTTCAATATAAACCATACCCGGTTCAACAATGAACGCCATTCCCGTTTCAGCTATGGTATATTCACGAGGCGCAATGGACGGTGGTTCGCACATACGCAGGTCGAGGCTATGCCCGATGCCGCCGAGTTCGAACGGCAGGCCGGCTCGTGAGCCCGAGGCATGACGATGCAACCTGCTTCGTATATCGATCCCGCCAGCGGCGCCCACTATCCGCTGGACGTTCCCCGCTGGTGCTCTGACGAGCGCAGGCCCTTGTTGGTCACGCCACAAGGGGGCATCTCTCGCGATGATATCGATCGGGGAATGCGATCCCTATGGCGATACCGCGCATCATTGCCGGTGGAGATCGCCCGCCCGATCTCTATGGGCGAGGGTTGCACGCCGCTCGTGCAGCAAGCTTGGGATAATTTTCGTCCCTACTTCAAGCTCGAATGGTTCAACCCGACGGCCAGCTTCAAAGACCGTGGCGCGACCGTCATGCTGTCGTTCCTTCGACAGTTAGGAGTCAACGCGGTTCTCGAAGATAGCTCCGGCAATGGCGGCGCATCCGTGGCGGCGTACGGCGCCGCTGGCGGCATGCGTGTGAAGATCCTTGCGCCCGCCTACACATCGCCCGCCAAGATCGCTCAGGTTCGGGCTTATGGCGCGGACATTCAACTGGTGGAGGGCGCCCGGGAGGAGTCGGAAGCTGAGGCTATCCGCCAATCGAACGAGACCTTCTACGCCAGCCATAATTGGCAGCCATTCTTCCTCGAGGGCACGAAGTCGTTCGCCTACGAGCTTTGGGAAGACTTCAATTACTCAGCGCCGGACAACATCATCATGCCCGTCGGCGCCGGCAGCAGCCTTCTGGGCTGTTACATCGGCTTCAAAGAACTGCTCGCCGCCGAGCAGATCAAGAAGCTGCCGCGCCTGTTCGCCGCACAACCATTGCATTGCTCCCCCGTCGACGCGAGCTTCAAGGAGGGGCGCGATACGCCAGTTTCCCGAGAGGTCCATAAGACGATCGCCGAGGGCACGGCGATCAGGCGCCCGCTGCGTTTGCGAGAGATGATCACGGCGCTGAGGGAGACCGGCGGCAGCACTGTCGCCATCCCCGAGGACGGCATTGTCAGCGCTCTGAAGCGCCTGGCTCGCCAGGGCCTGTTCGTCGAGCCGACCTCCGCCACTGCCGTTGCAGCCATGGACGATCTCATAAATCGTCAGGTCATCAGCGCCAAGGAACGCACCGTTGTTCTCATTACAGGAACGGGCATCAAAAGCGCATCCTTGATCGCCGAGCTTTTCAGCGATGCGACCTGACGCGCGCCCTCGCTGGCAAAACAGCACAATGTGATCGCCGCCATGGCTTGCACGATAGTTTTGCGCCCCCGATCGCGCCCGCGTGGCTCCTGAGACCACGCATACCTTGTTATCGACGCGATTCAGGACACGACTTCGTATCCCGCCAGCGCCATCACGCGCATCAGCTCGACATGACCCTTCTTGGCCATTTCGAGCGGCGGGCTGACTTTCGGATCCTGCTCGGCCTCGACCACGAACCAGCCCTCATAGCCGTGGGAGGCCAGCCGGCCGACGATGGCGGCGAAGTCGAGCGAACCGTCGCCGGGTACTGTAAACGCTCCCTTGACGACAGCATCCAGGAAGCTCTCGCGTTTCCGATCCAGCTTGTCGACGACGCCGGCGCGAACGTCCTTGGTGTGCACGTGGCTGATGCGCTTGTGATGCTTGTCGATGACGCGCAATACGTCGCCGCCGGCGAAAGCCATGTGGCCGGCGTCGAACAACAGCGGCAGCGCCTCGCCGGAATTGGCCATCAGAAGGTCGAGTTCCGGCTCCGTCTCGATCGCGGCCGCCATGTGGTGATGGTAGGAGATCGGCATGCCTTCGCCCGCGCACCATTCGGCAAAAGCCGTCATCTTGCGCCCGTACGCCTTGATCTCGTCTTGTGAGAGTCTCGGCTTGGTCGCAAGCGGCGCAGCGCGCACGCCTTGGATCGAGCGGGCGGTCTCGCCATAGACGATGCAGGGCGCCTTCGCCGCGATGAAGAAATCCATCTGGGCGCGGACGCGATCCTTCTCGCGTTCGATGTCGCCGTCGAGCAGAAGGCCGGAGAACCAGCCTCCGCAGACAGAGATTCCATAGCGAGCGAGAATTGGCCCGAGTTCGCTCATATTCATCGGGAAGCGCCGGCCGGTCTCCATGCCGGTGAAGCCCGCTGCGCTCGCCTGCGCCAAGCATTCCTCGAGGCTGACGTCGTCGGAAAGTTCGGCGAGATCGTCGTTCCACCAGGCGATGGGCGCTATTCCAAGTCTAGCTTTCATGGTTCGTCACACTCCGATGCGCTGTTTTGCGCGGATCTGTTCCTGCTGTTTGCGCGCCTGCTGAACCGATTCGCGCGAAGAGACTTCGGGCACGCCGACATCCCAGTCGGCGTCGCCGGGAACCCACGCATAGGCGTCCGAGGCGATCGACAGGACGGTGGTCCGGTCGTTGCCCTTCGCCCATTCGAGGGCGGCTTCGAGATCGGCCAGGCTATCGCAATGCCGCGCCGCGGCGCCCATGGATTCCGCATGTTTGGCGAAGTCGACATGCGGCGGCGCGGCGGCATCCTTCACGCGGCAATCGATGAGCAGATTGTTGAAGCCTGGCACGCCCTTGGCCTGTTGCAGCCGGTTGATCACCGCGAACCCGCCATTGTCGCAGACGACGACGATCATTTTGTGACCGCTGAGAACCGTCGAATAGATGTCCGAGTTCATCATCATGTAGGTGCCGTCGCCGACCATGACGATCGGCGTGCCGCCGAGGCCGCCCGGCCCGGAATTCGCCATTGCATGTCCCCAGCCCGCCGCGATTTCGTAGCCCATGCAGGAGAAGCCGAACTCCAGGTCGAACGTGTTCGGCGCCTTGACGCGCCAACCCTTGGAGACTTCGCCGGGCAGGCCGCCGGCCGCTGAAATCAACGTGTCCTTCTCCCCCGCCGCCGCATTAACGGCGTGGACGACCTGGGCGTAGGTCGGGACGGGCGCGTTCGTCGGCGCCTGATGCGCATCGAGCAAACCGTCCCATTCCTTGAAGAGCGCCTTGGCGCGCGCCATATGCGCGGGCTCGACGCGCCAGGAACCGAGCGCCGCGTCGAGTTCGGTCACCGTCTCAAGAGCATCGCCGACCACGGCGACCGCGCGATGTTTTACGGCGTCGAAACGCGCAGCATTGATCGAGATAAATTTCGCGTCCGGACTGAACGCCGTCCACGAGCCGGTGGTGAAGTCCTGCAGGCGCGTGCCGATGGCGAGAATAACGTCGGCCTCCGCCGCGAGCGTATTGGCTGATGTGGAGCCGATGATCCCGATCGGGCCGGCATGCGCCGGATGATAATGAGTAAGCGCGCCCTTGCCGGCGATGGTTTCGACGATCGGGATGCCCCGCTTGACAGCGAATTCAGCCACGACCCTCTCGGCAATTGAATAGCGCACGCCGCCGCCGGAGATCAGGATCGGCTTCTCCGCGGTCTTGAGAAGCGTCGCGGCCTCAGCGAGCTCCCGCCGGTCAGGGCGGGGTCGCGGCACAGTCCACATCCGTGGCTCAAAGAAAGCCTCGGGATAGTCGAACGCCAACTCCTGAACGTCCTGAGGCAAAGCAAGGAAAGCCGGACCGCAATCGGCGGGATCGAGCATCGTGGCGACCGCCTGTGGCGCCGACGACAGAATCTGCGAGGGGTGGGTGATCCGGTCCCAGTAGCGCGTCACCGCCTTGAAGGCGTCGTTCACGGTGACGGTCGGATCGCCGAAATGCTCCACCTGCTGCATCACCGGGTCGGGCAGCCTGTTCGTGAAAGTGTCGCCCGAAATCAGCAGCACCGGCAAGCGGTTCGCATGGGCCGCTCCCGCCGCCGTCACCATGTTCAGCGCGCCCGGGCCGATCGAGGAGGTCGCGATCATGATCTGACGGCGCCGCATGGCCTTCGCGAATCCGATCGCCGCGAGCGTCATCGACTGTTCGTTTTGTCCCCGCCAGGTTGGCAGAAGGTCCTGCACCGCTTCGAGCGCTTCGGAGAAACAGGTCACGTTGCCGTGCCCAAAAATACCAAACACGCCCGCAAACAGGGGGACGCGAGCGCCTTCGATTTCCGTGAATTGTCGGGTCAGCCAACGCACCAGAGCCTGGGACATGGTGAGTCGAATTTTGGCGCTGGACATGCGGTCTCCTCCCTCGGCGGAATGCGTGAAGCATTTTAGCACGCATCGTAGATTGCCACATCATTGCTTTGTGCAACAATGATTGCAGACACGCTCAGGAATGAACATAGACGCGCCGATATCGAACAAAAAGAGAATTGCACTCTGCATCGCAGGCGGCGTGAACTCGCTCTTCGAAATCAGACGGCGGCATCGCCAGGGTCTTTGTCTTGGGCGTCATCGCGATAACCCATTTTGCGACATCACGTTCGGCCGGGTTCGCAGCAATTATTGCGTCACGAGCGTTGCAGCAAGGGATGCCGAAACACGTGAGCGTCCGTAACGAGCGATATAGACTCCACGGTCCAACTCGGGCGAAATGCCGCGATCTGGAGAGGGACCATGGCGCATAGCGAACCCGCCAGGCGCGAGCGAAGCCCGCATATCGCCTTCGTGACCATCGGCCAGTCGCCGCGTCCCGATGTCGTGCCCGAGATTCTCGGCATGCTCGACTGTCTGCCGGCCTATGAAGAGTTCGGCGCACTCGACGGCCTCACCGATCAGGAGATCGCTCGCCAGGCGGCTGGCCCCGACGACCCCGGCCTTTACACCCGCCTGGCCGATGGACGGCATGCCGTGCTGCGCGCCGCTTTCATCGAGGAGCAGCTCCAGGCCTTGCTGGGCCGCATCGACCAGTGCGGCTACGATCTCGTGGTGATGGTCACCGTCGGGATCTTCCAGGATTTCGCGATGCGCACGCCTTTCGTGAACGGCGATCGCGCGCTTGAGGCCTGGATCGCCAGTCTGGTGCTGGGGGATTGCCAGATTGGCGTGATCTACCCTCTGGCGCGGCAGGCTCGCGCGCAGAGGATGGGCGCCGCATCTTCCTACGGCGCGTTGATTCAGAATGCCCCTTCGGCCTCGGCCGTCGGCGGGACGAGCAGTCTGCAAGCGGCGGCCAGGCGGCTCGACAAGGCGGCGCTGATACTGATGCTTTCGGTCGGGCATACCGAGGCGATGGCCCGACGCGTGGCGATGATCTCCGGCAGGCCCGTGGTGACCACGCGGCGAATCATCGCCGGCGTGATACGCCTTCATCTCGGCGCTCTTGGCGGCATAGTCTCGGCGCCATCCTCGATCGCCGCGCCTGGCGGCGATCTCATCGACCGGCTGCCGCCGCCCTCGCGGCAACTGACGCGGCGTGAGGCCGAGGTGCTCGCCCATGTCCTTGATGGACGACCGAACAAGTTGATCGGCCGGTCGCTCGGCATCAGCCATCGCACCGTTGAAATCCATCGCTCTCGCGCCATGGCCAAATTCGGCGCCGGCTCGACGACGGAGCTGATGCGCTGGACGCTGGTCAGTCGGGGCGGCTGAAACGCGATGTGGCGCGGCTTCGACGATCCTGAAGCCGCGCTGGAGCCGCCCCATACGTGCGGGCACGTATATTGCTTTGCGCGGCGCGGCATTATGCTCCAGGCTTGTCGCTTTGATGAAGAGGCGCGTCGTCGGATCGGCAGGTCGCCTTCGCCGTGATTGACCACGCGCCGCGCCGCCCGAAGGACAGGCAAATGAACCAGATCACCGGCCGCTATCGCATCGGCTTCGACATCGGGGGCACCTTTACCGACTTCATCCTGCTGGATGCGGCACGTTCCGAGATTCAGCTTCATAAGTGCCTGACGACCCCGCAGGACCCGTCGATTGGCGCGCTCCACGGCCTCGGCGAGCTCGTCGCCAATGCGGGCATCGCTCTCTCCGATGTGGACGAAATCGTGCATGGCACGACGCTCGTCACCAATGCGCTGATCGAACGACGCGGCGCGCGGCTGGGACTGATCACCACGCAAGGCTTTCGCGACATACTCGAAATGGGGACGGAGCAGCGCTACGATATCTACGATCTGTTCCTGAAATATCCCGAGCCGCTGGTTCCGCGCCGCCATCGCCTGGAAGTGCCGGAGCGCATGGACCGCGACGGCGCCGCCGTCACGCCGATCGACCTCGAGGCGGTGCGCGTCGCCGCAAGACAGTTGAAGGCCGACGGGGTCGAGGCCATCGCCGTATGCTTCCTGCACGCCTATCGGAACGCGGCCCATGAGCGGGCGGCTGGCGAAGCGATCCGCGCGCTCTATCCGGAGATCGCCATATCGCTGTCGTCGGAAGTGGTGGCGGAATTGTGGGAGTATCAGCGCCTGGTGACGACCTGCGCCAACGCCTTCGTTCAGCCGCTGATGGATCTCTATATCCGCCGCCTCGAACGCGAGCTCTGGCGCCGCGGCTTCAGGGGAGCGCTGCGACTGATGCACTCGGCGGGCGGCCTCGTCTCGCCCGAGACGGCGCGCGCCTTCCCGATACGCCTGTTGGAATCGGGGCCGGCGGGCGGTGGTCTCGCAACCGCCTTCTTCGGGCAGATGGCGGGCAAGACGGATGTGATCTCCTTCGACATGGGGGGCACCACCGCCAAGGCCTGTCTGATCGAAGACGGACGCGCCGCCATCGCAGCCGAAATGGAGGCGGCCCGCGTCCATCGCTTCAAGAGGGGCTCCGGCCTTCCCATCAAGGCGCCGGTGATCGACATGATCGAGATCGGCGCCGGCGGCGGCTCCATCGCAGCGATCGACGAAGTCGGCCTGTTGCGGGTTGGTCCGCGCTCGGCCGGCGCCGATCCTGGCCCGGCCTGTTATGGCAGAGGCGGCGCGGAACCGACCGTCACTGACGCCAATTTGCTGCTTGGCTATTACGATCCGGGCTTCTTCCTCGGCGGCCGCATGAAGCTCGATCGTGACGCGGCCGAGCGCGCGCTCGGAGCGGTCGGCGCCAAACTCGGCCTGACCGCCCTGGAGACGGCCTGGGGCATTCATCGCACCGTCAGCGAGAGCATGGCGGCGGCGACGCGCATTCATATCGTCGAGAAGGGCAAGGACCCGCGGCGCTACGCCATGGTCGGTTTTGGCGGCGCAGGGCCAGCCCATGCGGCGGGAGTGGCCCGCATCCTCGGCGTCGAGGAAGTGCTGATCCCGCCGGCCTCGGGCGCAGCCTCCGCGCTCGGCTTCCTGGCGGCCCCCTTGTCCTTCGAGCAGGCGCGAAGCCATCCCTTGCGGCTCGATGCGCCGGACGCCGGCGCCACGATCGATGCGGTGCTCGATGAGTTGGTGCAGGAGACTCGCGGGCGCCTGCTCGCCGCGGGCGTCGCCGAGACCGACATCGTCACCGAGACTTCGGCGGATATGCGGCTGTTTGGGCAGTTGCACGAAATCAACGTTGCGCTGCCGCAAGGCCATATCTCGCAAGAGAGCATCCCCGAAATCCAGGCCGCCTTTGCGACCGCCTATGCGGCGCGCTACACCGCCATCTACGAAGCGATGGCGACGCAGATCGTCTCGCTGCGCGTGCGCTGCCGTGGCAAGCTGCCGGCGCTCGCAGTGGCGCAGGCCGGCGCCGCCTCTACGGGAACGGCGCTCAAGGGCAGCCGGCCCGCCTGGTTCGGCGAGGCTTTCGTCGAAACCCCGGTCTACGACCGCTACGGACTAACGCCTGGCGCGAAACTCTCGGGCCCCGTCATCATTGAAGAACGCGAGGCGACGACCATTGTCGCCCCGGGCGACACTGTCACGGTCGACGCCTCGGGCAGCTTGCGCATAGGGGTCGCGGTGGCTGCGCCCGGCGCCGCGCGCATCACCCCGGCGACGCCGATTGGCCAGGCAATGGCCCTGATCGAAGCCGACCCCGTATCGCTTGAAATCATGTGGGCGCGCCTCGTCACCGTCGTAGAGGAGATGTGGCACACGATCTGCCGCACCGCCTTCTCGCTGATCGTATCGGAGGCGCAGGATTTCGCCTGCGACCTGCTCGACCCCAACGGCGAGAGCCTCGCGCACTCGCCCCGCGCTATGCCGGTCTTCAACCTCACGCTGCCGCGCGCCGTGAAGGCTCTCCTGAAAAAATTCCCGGCCGAGACGCTCAAGCCTGGCGACGTGCTGGTGACCAATGACCCCTGGCTGTGCGCCGGGCACCTTTTCGACATCGCCGTGGTGACGCCGGTGTTCCGTGAAGGGCGCGTCGTTGCGCTGTTGGGCACGGTCGGCCATGTTGGCGATATCGGCGGCAGCAAGGACAGCCTGCGCGCGCGCGAGATCTACGACGAGGGTGTGCAGATTCCCCCGATGATGCTCTATCGCGCAGGCGTCGCGAACGAGGATCTGTTCACGTTGCTCGCCGAGAATGTGCGCAAGCCCGAAGAGGTGATCGGCGACATCTTCTCCTTCGTCTCGGCCAATCAACTCGGCGCCGATCGGCTCGTGCAATTCATGGAAGACTACGGCATGCACGATCTGCGCGCGTTGGCCGCCGTGGTGCAGAACCGCTCCGAGGCCGCCATGCGCGCGGCCATCCGCGCGTTGCCGAACGGCGTCTACCAATCGGAAGCTTTCAACAATCCGCTCGGCGCCAGGCTGCGTTATCCGTTGAAGCTTACCGTGCGCGACGACGAGATCGAGCTCGACTTCGAAGGCGCTCCGCCACAGCAGCCACAGGGCGGCCTGAACTGCACTTTCAGCTATACCAACGCTCACGCCACCTATCCGCTGAAATGCATGCTGAGCCCTCAAGTGCGCGGCAATGCCGGTTGCTACCGGCCCTTCATCGTGAAGGCGCCGGAGGGCTCGATACTGAACTGCGACAAGCCGGCGAGCGTCAATCTGCGCACGCGCACCGGCTGGTATCTGGCTCCGAACATCTTCCGGGCCTTGTCCGAGGCGGCGCCTTCGCAGGTGCAGGCGCAAACCGGCCTGCCGCATGCGATCAGCATCTATGGCCGTGACGGCGACGGCCATGTCTATGCCGATCATTTCTTCATGGGCGGCGGCCAGGGCGCTTCGAGCCAGGGAGACGGCAAATCGGCGCTCCTCTATCCAACCTCCGCCGCCAATACCTCAATTGAGCTGATGGAGAGTCGGGCGCCGATTTTGGTGCTTGAGAAGACCCTGATCACCGATTCCGGAGGTCCCGGGCGCCGGCGCGGCGGCCTCGGCGTGCGCACGAGGTTGCGCAAGCTCCATGACGACGGCCTGCCCACGTTGTTCTCGGTCTATCCAGAGGGTGTCGGCGTCTCCCCCGACGGTCTGTTCGGCGGACAGAGTGGCGGCGAGGCGCGCGGCGTCGTGCTGGATCGCGCCGGCAAGGTCCTCCATGATTGCGGCACGGGCGAACTCGTGACCCTCACCAGTTCGGACCGCGTGGTTGAGGTCTGCCTCGCTGGTGGAGCGGGGTTCGGCGATCCCGAAGAGCGGCCGCAAGCCGCCGTCGACTCCGACAGGGCGGATGGATATGTCTCACCGGAAGGCGCGCGGCATTACGGCGCGCGCCCGGCCGCCGCGACTGCGGCCGAATGATCGCCCGGCATCGACCCGTCTCCTTGTGCGTGAATTCGGCGCGGGCATTCGACCTGGCGCAGAATTCGCACGGCCCCCAATGAGCGCTTGCTGCAACATGCCCCCCTCGGCGGAGGTTTGTGGCAGGAGCAACCACGCGGAATAATCGCCAAAAGGGGGCATCGATATGCAGCAGACAGAGGCGACCGCCGAGCGACACCCGGCATTCTTCAGCCTTCCGAGCCTGGCGTTGATCGCTCCACTCTGTGTCGTGGGCGCCGTCATCGGCACGCAGTTGATCGTGACGCTCGGCATCACCACCAATACTTCGCTGATCGGCGCCCTGGCGGGCATGGCGCTGGCGCGGCTGCCATTCGGCTTCCTGCCCCGTTACAAGTCCGTGCATGTGCAGAACCTCGCGCAGAGCGCGATCTCGGCCGCCACTTTCGGCGCCGGCAATGCGCTGCTCCTGCCGATCGGCATTCCCTTCGTGATGGGACGGCCTGACCTTGTGGAGCCAATGTTTCTGGGCGTCTTCCTCGCCATGCTGATCGACGGCTTCATGCTCTACCGCATGTTCGACAGCGCGGTGTTTCCGGCGGAAGGGGCCTGGCCGCCTGGCGTCGCTGCAGCCGAGGCGATCAGGGCCGGCGACGAAGGCGGCCGCAAGCTCGGCGTCCTCGGCCTGGGCGTCCTGGTCGGCGTCATCGGATCGCTGTTCAAAGTGCCCATGTCGGCCTTCGGCGTCGCCTTCATCGGCAATATCTGGGCCCTCCTCATGTTCGGGGTCGGCCTGCTGGCGCGCAGCTATTCGGTCGATCTGTTCGGCGGACCATTCTTCGCCTCGACGCTTCCGGGCGGCGACCTCGCCAAGGCCTATCTACCGCAAGGATTCATGGTTGGCGCAGGACTTGTCGCCCTGGTCCAGGTGGCGTTCCTGATCCTTCAGCGCGATTACGGGCGCGCTCAGGGGAGCCTCAAGGAAGCCGGCGGTTGGCGCCTCCGGGACATCGCCAGGGTGCGCCGTTCCCTCGGTCTCGGCGGCGGCGCCTATGTGCTCATCGCCATATTGCTTGCGCTGATGGGCGGACTATGGACCGAGATGTCCCCTGGCCTGCTGCTCGCCTTCGTGATCTACGCGGCCTTCGCCGCCATGGCGCATGAGCTCATCGTCGGATTGGCCGCCATGCATGCGGGCTGGTTTCCAGCTTTCGGCGTGGCGCTGATCACGCTCGTCATCGGCATGCTGATCGGCTTCCCGCCGGTCGCGCTGACATTGCTGGTCGGCTTCTCGGCCGCCACCGGACCCGCCTTCGCCGATATGGGCTACGATCTGAAGGCAGGCTTTATCCTGCGCGGAAGCGGTATAAATCCCGAATTCGAGCGCGAGGGCCGCAAGCAGCAGCTCTTCGCGGCCATGTTCGCCTTCGTGGTGGCGGGGCTTGTCGTCCTCGTCTCGTATAAATTCTACTTCGCCAACAATCTGGTCGCCCCAATCGACAAGGCCTATGCGGCCACCATCAAGGCCGGGACGACGCCTGAGGTCGCGCGCAATCTGGCGCTCTGGGCTATTCCTGGGGCGATCCTGCAATTTCTCGGAGGCCCGAAGCGGCAGATGGGCGTCCTCCTGGCGACCGGCCTGCTGCTCGGCGGCGCGTTGGCCGGCTACGCGGTGCTCGTCGGCATCGTGCTGCGCCTCGCCTGGACCCGCTTCGCCCCCGTCGAGTGGCGCGGCGATATGGAGGTTTTCGCTGGAGGCGTGATCGCCGGCGATGCATTGTCGAGTTTCTACACCATGGGGGCGAAGTATTTCTCGACCAGAACTTGATTCCCCTGAGATAAAGAGGACCGCTGATCACGATTGATCGAAATGACGCCGCGCGCCTTCTCTTCGTGCATGTTTTTCACGGCAAGCAGCGCCTATCTGATGCTCCCAACCCGAATTCGGAAAGCCATTTCCCGATGACGATTCAAACGAGCGGCTCCGATAGCGCGCCTATGACTTGGCCGCACGGCAAACGGTGCGCGGTCTGCTTAACCTTCGACTTCGACGCCGAGTCGCTCTGGCTCGCACGCGAACCCGCGAACGCCGACAGGCTGGCCACCCTCAGCCAAGGCCGCTACGGCGCCAAGGTCGGCGTCCCGAAGATACTGGAGCTGTTGCGGCAGGAGGACCTGAAAGGCACCTTTTTCACGCCAGGATGGACGGTCGACGCGCATCCCGCCAAGGTCGAAATGATCCTGAAGGATGGTCACGAACTTGGCCATCACGGTTATGTCCATTACTGGCCCGACGCGGAGAAGCCGGCCCAGATGCTTGAGGAGGTCGATCGTGGTTTCGACGCCATGCAACGACGCTTTGGCGTCAGGCCGGTCGGCTATCGGCCGCCGGGCAGCGAATCCTGCCACCATTTGCTCGAACTGCTGACGCGACGCGGCATTCTCTACAATAGCTGCTTCAAGGACGACATCCACCCCTATCGCCATGTTCTGCGCGACGGATCGCCCGGTCCGATCGAACTGCCCGAACACCCTTCGCTCGACGATTGGAGCTACGGAACCAGCCATTTGCGCTTTCCGAGGCCGATCTTCGGCGCCGATCACGTTCTCGGCATCTGGCAGGACGAGTTCCGGATGATCCGCGAATGGCGCGGGCTCTATGTCCTGGTGATGCATCCGCAGGTCACCGGCCGTCCGATGCGGATGGCCATCCTGCGCAGCTTCATCGCCTTCACCCGCCAGTTCGATGACGTCTGGTATGCGACAGGGCGGGAAATCGCCGAGGCTTTCGCCCAACAGGAAGTCAGATAGGGAAAGTCGCCGTGATCGGTCGACGTCGCGCGCGCCACCCCGCCGGCACGCAACGTGCAGGCGACGAGGCCGACGCATTCCGGTGAATGCAATCCGCCACAGCAAGGACATCCAATGATCCCGTCGGATTCGAAAGAGATCGCGCACGTCCATTTTGATTTTGCCGCTTTGTCGCCGCGCGATCGTTACAAGCTGCTGATCGGGACCGTCATTCCCAGGCCGATCGCTCTCGTGACCACAGTTGACGAAGCGGGCCGGCCCAATGCGGCGCCGTTCAGCTTTTTCAATGTCCTGTCGGCCGACCCGGCGCTTGTCGTGCTCGGGATCGAGCACCGCGCGGACAAGCGGTTCAAGGACACAAGTCATAACATCAGAGTGACTGAGGAATTTACCGTCAACATCGTCGATGACGCGATGTCTCACGCCATGAATGTTTGCGCCGTGCCGTTCCCGCCCGATGTCGACGAACTCTCGCAGGCCGGTCTGACGGCTTTGCCGGGAACCCATGTCAAATGCCCGCGCATCGCCTCGGCGCCGGCGGCGCTCGAATGCCGCCGCCATACGACGCTCTCGATCGCGGCGTCGCGCGACATTGTGCTGGGCGAGGTGCTCGCCTGCTTCGTGCGCGACGGAACCGTCGATCCCCTCACCAAGCATGTGGACCAGCACAAGATGGATGTCGTCGGACGCCTCGGCGGCCATGGTTATACGCGCACGCGCGACATGTTCGACATGCCGACCCTGTCGGCAGCCGATTGGGAGCGGCTATCGCGGGCGTGAGGCCAGCGGCCGGCTATTAAGATTCTGTGAGGACTATTTGGACGGCTGATAGAGCCGAGGCGCCGCGGCCGGTAAGGCGGAATCGTCGATCGTTGAAATGACGCGGAAAATCGCGAAGCGACGCGATCGCGTTCGCGTCGGGGAGCCGTGCCGCCGAGGCCGGAGACAGGAGCGAAAAAGGGGCGGCGTCATTTGCGCCGTTTTGCCCCCCATGACACACTTCCTCGCATCGCGTCATCCCTGGGATTTGGCGTGAGAAGCCGGAGACGCCCGCCCAGCCTGGGCGACGGCGTTCTGGGCGAGACGATGAACGAGCTCCCAAGGGCAGCGTGGCCGCCGCCGACAGGATCTCGAAGCCGAGCGTTCGCAGCCCGAGGTTTTCTCGGCGCCACGACAAAACAGTGCGGGGTCAAATGCGCAAAGTTCATCTGATGGGTTTGACGGTTCTTGCTTGCGCACTGATGGTTGCGCCGTCGCAAGCCGGCGAGATTCCCGACGCGATCAAGACGGCCGGCGTGCTGCATCTCAGCATCAACACAACCTATCCGCCGTTGGACTTCACCAATCCGTCCACGGCCGCCATCGTCGGACTCGATGTGGATCTCGCCGACGCGGTCGCCGCGAAGTTCGGCTTGAAAATCGAGTGGACCGAGGTGCCGTTCGCGCAACTGATCCCATCGCTCAAGACCAAGCGAACCGATTTCATCTGGTCGGGCATCGGCGACCTGCCGTCTCGGCAGGACACGATGGATTTCGTCGATTATCTCAAGACGGGCACGCAATTTTATACGCTGGCGACGGCTGCCTATCAGGCGCCCGAGGATCTGTGCGGCAAGAAGGTCGGCAGCATCCGCTCGACCCATTATCCCACCGACATCGCCGACTGGAGCGCCGAACATTGCGTGAAGGCCGGCAAGCCGCCGATCGAATTCGTCGCCGGCGAAAATTCGCCCGACGTCCGCGCGCAATTGAAGCAGGGACGCATCGACGGCGCCGCTCAGGGCAGCGAGACGATCCCCTATCTCAGCGAGCAGGAAGGCGGCGTGTTCAAACTCCTGGGAACGCCGATCACGACCGCTTATACCGGCATCGCATTCGGCAAGGACGACACGGCGTTTCGAGATCTGATCGCCGACACGCTGCAGGGCATGATCGCGGACGGCTCGTACGGCAAGATCCTCGAGAAGTGGCATCTCTCCCAGATTGCGATCCCTGCGATCACCATCAATGGCAAGCCGCGGCCCTGAGGCGCGCGATTTTCAGGCGCGCGCAAAGCTGACATAGATCGCGCTGAGCTGTCGCGTCAGCGGGCCGGGCTCGCCATTGCCGATGGACTCGCCGTCAATCGAGACGACAGGCACGACGAAGTTCGACGCGCTGGTGTAGAACACCTCGGCCGCCGCCTTCGCCTCGGCGACGGTGAACGCGCGCTCCTCGACAACAAGTTGCTCGCGAGCGGCGAGCTGCATGACCGCGCGCCGCGTGATCCCTGGCAGGATCGCGGCGCTGAGAGGACGCGTGACGATCCGATGGTCATTGCCGATGAGGAAAGCCGTCGACGAACCGCCCTCGGTGACGAAGCCGTTTTCGACCATCCAAACCTCCGCCGCGCCCACCTGGGCCGCTGCCTGTTTGGCGAGGACCTGCGCAAGCAGCGCGACTGATTTGATGTCGCGGCGCGCCCAACGAAGATCTGGCGCGGTTACGATTCCAGCGCCGCGAGTGACGAGCGGGCTCGCGAGGATATTTTTTTCCTGGGCGAAGACGACGACCGTCGGCTTCATGTCATGGGGATAGACGAATTCGCGTTCGGCGACGCCGCGGGTCACCTGGATGTAGACGACACCCTCAGTCAGGCGATTGCGCGCGACGAGTTCCTGTTCAATTCCGGTCCAATCGGCGTCCGAATACGGATTGGGAATCTGCAACGCGCCCAGCGAGCGCCGCAAGCGGGCGAGATGCGCGTCATTGTCGACAAGCCGGCCGCCGAGCACCGCGCTGACCTCATAGACGCCGTCCGCGAAGAGAAAGCCGCGATCCATGATCGAGATCTTTGCGTCGGCCAGCGGGGAATAGGCTCCATTGACGAATACGATGCGTTGGGCGGCGTTGGGCACTTCGAGAATTCCTTGTCTGATAGCGATGCTCCGGCGCGACGTCAGCGCCGCGATACGTCGATAGTTCGCGCCGTCGTCGGCGCGAGGGAGTCAGTTGCGGAAGGCGGCCTGCGCCTCCGGCAGGTCCCAGATTTTTTGGATGGCGGCCGTTCCCGCGGCGCTGATCGCGGCTTCGTCGCCGCCGACGTAACCGCCAGCCTCGATCCGCACGTCGCCGTCAACCAGCACCATGTCGACATTGGCTCGGTTCGCCAGCCAGATCAGCGCGCGGCGCGGGTCGAACAGGGGTTGCAGATGCGGATGCGTCAGGTCGACCACGGTCAGATCGGCGGCGGCGCCTGGCCTGATTTCGCCAAGGTCCGGGCGGTTGATCGCCGCGGCGGCCTGCGCCGTCACGGCGTCGATCAACTCGGGCGCGCTCGCCGTCTCGGCGCTTCCCGCGCAGATCTTGGAGATCATCGCAGCGGCGTTCAACTCGCCAAGAAGATCCATGTTGTAGCCGTCGGTTCCGACCAGCGTGCGGACGCCGCGCCCGGCAAAGCGCCCAAAGGCGGCGGCGACGCCGGCTCGGGCGAAAACGCGGGGGCAATTGAGGACGGCGGCGCCGCGCGAGGCCATCAACGCAAGGTCGGCCTCGGTACAGTCGATACAATGCGCGGCCAGGAGATCGGGTCCGAGCACCCCGAGCCAGTCGAGATATTCGGCCGGCGTTCGATCGCCGTATCGGGCGCGAATGGTCGCGACCTCCGCCTTGCTCTGGGCGAGATGGGTCGTGATCGGCGCGCCCAATTCCCGCGCGCGCCGGACGGCGGCGCGCAGCAGGTCCGGGCCGCAAGTGTCCGTCGCATGGGGGCTCATTGCGAGACGGATGCGGCCTTCGCCGCGCCCTTCCCATGCCGCATGCAGGCGATTCCAGGTCTCAAGATCGGCGGCGCCGTCCTCTTTGCCCGCCGCTTCGGACTCGTAACGCACGATCCCGTCAGCCTCGGCCCGCGCGTTGGCGGTCGAGAACAGATAGGGCGCGCCATAAAAGCGAATGCCCATCTCCAAGGCGGCGTCGAACATTTCCGGAATGCCGTTTCGGAACGGCTCCATGACTGTTGTAGCGCCGCCCTTCAGAAGTTGCAGGATGCCCAGGCGCGCGACATCCATGCGCTCGGCCGGCGTGAGGATTTCGATGCCGCGCTTCGTCAGCGGCAGCAGCACGGTGTAGACGATGCTCTGATTGTTCTTTCGCCCGGCGCCATCCTCTGTGTGCGTTCGCGCCACCGCTTCGCTGAAGCAATGGTTGTGCAGGTTCATGAGGCCGGGGAGGACAAAGCGGCCAGGCCGATCGTAGACGCGATCAGCCGCTGCCGGCCGCGACGGCGTCACGGCGGCGATCTTGTCGCCTTCCACAACCACCCAATGGTCGCGCAGAACCTCCTGCGCGCCATCGCGGCGCACCAGCACGTAGCTGCCGAAGATCAGGGTCGTCGAGCCGTCGCTCATGGTTTCCATCCGAGAGTTGATGAGGGGTCGCCGATCAGGTTCATCCCCGGAATCGCGCGAGACGCCCGATCGGCGCGCCCAGGACCTCGTCGTCGCGCATGACGGTCGCCCCACGCACGATCGTCGCGATCGGCCAGCCGAGCACGGACAGGCCGGCGAATGGGGTCCAGCCGCAAGGCGAGGCGATCCAATTGTCCTCGATCGTGCGGCGGCGCTTCATGTCGACGAGGGTGAAGTCCGCGTCGTAGCCGACGGCCAACCGGCCCTTGCCGATGAGACCGTAGACCCGGGCAGGTCCCGCCGCCATCAGATCGATCAAACGAGAAAGCGATAGGCGTCCCGCGTTCACGTGATCGAGCATGATCGGAACCAAGGTTTGCACCCCGGTCAGTCCCGCCGGGCAGTCGGGCCACGGCAGCGCCTTGGCCGCGCGCGCGTGGGGCGCGTGATCGGAGCCGATCGTGTCGACCGTGCCATTGCGCACCGCCTCCCAGCTCGCCGCACGATGACGCTCGCCGCGGATCGGCGGGTTCATCACGCCCATACCGCCAAGCCGGTCGTAGCAGTCCGGGGCGACCTGGGTCAGATGATTGACCAACACCTCGACAGTCGCGACATCGCGAAAGTCGCTGAGATATTCGAGTTCCTCCGCCGTGGACACATGCAGGATATGCGCGGGTCGGCCGGTCTTGCGCGCCAGCGCCATCAGCCGCCGCGTACCAAGGAATGCGCATTCCTCGTCCCGCCACTCCATGTGGCTGCGGTAGGGCATGCCGGAGTGGAACAGCGACTTGCGCTCGCGAAGGCGATATTCGTCTTCGCTGTGAAAGGCGATGCGGCGGCGGCCAGCCCGCATCAGCATCTCGAGATGCTCGTCGTCCTCGACCAGCAGGGAAGCGGTGGAGCTGCCGGCGAAGACCTTGATCGCGCAGACGCCGGGCTGCTGCTCCAGCGCCGCCAGGGCGTCGATGTTCGTCTTGGCGCCGGCGACATAGAGTCCGATGTCGCACCAGGCCTGCTGCTCGGCGTAACCGCGTTTCCAGTCGAGACGCTCGCGATCGACGATCGGCGGATTGGTGTTAGGCATGTCGAATAAAGTGGCGACGCCGCCCAGCACCGCCGCGCGCGTGCCGGCGCCCAGGGTTTCCACCGTCGGATCGCCGGGGTCGCGCAGATGGACATGACTGTCGATGAGGCCCGGCAGCACATGCAGACCCGCCGCGTCGAACATTGTCGCGGCGTCGCTCGTCCGCAAGTCGCCCAAGGCGGCGACCCGGCCGTCAAGGACGCCGACATCGGTTTGTTCTTCGCCCCACGGCAGCACACAAACGCCGCCGCGGATCATGAGATCGTAGTGCATCGCAGGGCGCTCCGGGTGGTGAATCCAAATTGACGGGGCGCGCGCGTCATGACGCCGCCAGCAGCAGCGCGCCGATTGCGGCGGCGGTCGCCTGCTGCGTCGGCTCGACGACGGGCCGGCCGATCTGATCTTGAAGCGCAGCGCGGCGTCTCGCCATACCCGCGCAGCCGAGCACCACGACGTCGGCGCCGGCGTGGGTCGCCAGATGACGCCCCGCCTCCGCCAGTCGCTCCAAGATCGCTTCGCCGGTCGTATCCTCGGCGCTCGCGTTGACCGGCCAACTGCCGGCGTAACGGTCCTGCAACCCCATCTGCCGGATATAGCGCTGCTGGCGTTGCATCGAAGCGGGCGACAGCGCGATGATTCCGAAGCGCTCTCCCAACGTCAGGGCGCGCAGCAGTCCCCATTCGGCGATGCCCATCACCGGGCGCCCGGCCGCCGCCTCGCGCACGGCATGGAGACCCGGGTCGCTGAAGCAGGCGAGCACGAACGCATCGGCGCTATCCTCGCGCACCCATTGCACAAGCGGCATGACGACGCTGTCGGCGTCGCATTGCGTCGCAATGCCGGGCGGCCCGGATCGCAACGTGTCGACGATGATCTCCGGGCCGCCTGCGATGCGCAATGCCTGCAACCCCGCGTCGATCGCCGCAGTGACTGCCACGGAAGAGTTCGGATTGATCACAAGGATGCGGCCGGCGCCGGTCGTCTGGCTTTGCACTAGGGCGCTCCGTTCACAGTGGCGCGGGCGATGGCGCTGCTTGCCGGCAGGCCCCAAGTTTTGAGCAGCGCCGCATAGCTGCCGTCGTCGATCATCTCCTGCAACGCCTTGACGAGGGCGCTCTGCAGCGCCGCGTCCGACTTGTCGACGCCGACGCCCATGATGGTCATCTCGAACGGTTCGCCGACAGTCTGGTAAACGCCCGGTTCCTGTGTCTGGATGTAGGGGATCGTGAGGCTATCCTGCGCCATCGCATCGGCGCGGCCCTGTTTGAGCTGCGACCGCGCGTCAATGTTGTTGTCGGCGCCCAGAAAGACGATGGCGGGCCGCCCCTGGGTTTCGCAATGCGCCTGGCTCCATGCCGCGATCTGGCCAGGCAGACTCGTGCTGCGACTGCCTGCGACTTTCTTCCCGCAGAGCGCCGCCTCATCGGGGTAGGCGTCGGCGGCGCGCGCCATGAACTGCGTGCCGGATCTGAGATAGTCGACGAAGCTGATCAGCTCCCGCCTCGGCGCGGTGTCGTTCATTCCGTTGAAGAACAGCTTGATGCGCCCCGTCTGGATCGACGCGACCAATTGCGCGAAGGCGGTCTCCTGAAGATCGAAAGTCGCGCCGAGCCGCTCGGCGAGGCGCCGGCCCAGTTCAATGTCGAAGCCTTTCAACTCGCCGCTTGCGGGATCGCGCATGTCGAGCGGGGGATAGCTGGGATAGACGCCGACCGGAATATGTGCGGGTTCGGCCGCCGCCGCGCTCGACGTCAACAGCAGGACCGGGACTGCAAGGTTCTTGAACATCGATGGCGACCTCACTGGAAAAGCGCAGTGGCGCGGCGGTCAGGCCGCGGCCGCCTCGTGCTCGGCGAAATGGCTGGCGATCTCCGCTCCGGTAGCGATCCACAGGTCCGGGCAGGATTGCGCATATTGCAGGAACTCCCTGAGCAGGCGAAGGCGCATCGGCCGGCCGCTGCATTGCGGATGCAGGACGGTGGTGACCATCGCGCCCCAGTCCCGGGTCTCGTCCAGTTCGTCCTTCCAGATCGACAGAACGTGCTCGCGCGGGAAGATCGGACGAGGGCTGAAGCGGTTGGTCAGGCCGAGCAACCAATCATCGTAGCTCGCGGTCACTGGAAGTTCGATCGTCCCCGGCGCGCCGCTCGCGAGACGATGACGATAGGGACGGACGTCGTCGCGAAACGAACTCGAATACTCGATCCCGTGGCGCACCAGGGCGGCGCGCAATTCCTCGCAGAACTCCCCGGACGGCGCGCGATAGCCTTTGGGGACGACGCCGAGCCGGCGCTTCAAAACCTCGAAGCCGCGCTCGAGCTCCTCCTGAATGAAGGGGTCGTGCGGATCGGGCGTCAGGTGATGAAAGCCGTGGTGGCCTATCTCATGGCCTGCGTGCAGGATGCTTTCAGCCATCGCCGGATGCGCCTCGACGGACCAGCCGGTGATGAAGAAGGTGGCGCGCAGGCCGAGCTGGTCGAGCAATTCCAGCAGCTTGGGCGTGCCGACGCGCGCTTCGAATCCGCCGAAGCTCATAGTGACGAGGCGTTCGGCGTGCGAAGGATCCTTGCCGGTCCAGGCGCTTTCGGCGTCCACGTCGAACGACAGGAACATGGCGGAGGCGTAGGGGCTCGGCCACGGGAAAATCGGCGCGGGAGGAGCAGGATTGGCGGGGCGCAGCGGGATGCTCGCGAGCGACTTACTGTCCGGCATTGATCGAGGCCTTTTCGATTCCGTTTGAGGAGAGACGCCACTTGTCGAGCAGCGCCTTGTACGAGCCGTCGGCGATCAACCCATCGACGGCGCCGGCGATGGCGTTCTGGAGACCGGCGTCGTCCTTCGCAACGGCGATCCCGGTGAGCTGGGCGCCGATCGGGGCGCCGATGAGGGCGTAGGCGTTCGGTTCCTGCGCCATTACGTAGGACAGCGTCTCGTTGCCCTGGACGGCGGCGTCGATGCGGCCTTGCCGAAGCTGGGTGCGAGCGTCCGCGGAGCCTTCCGTGCCCACGAAAGCGATGGCTTTGGCCCCGCAATGCGCGGCGCTCCAATCCGCGATCTCCTTGGGAAAAGAAGTTCGGCGGCTGGCGCCGACCGCTTTGCCGCACAGCGCATGCATATCGGCGAATTCCGCCGCGCGGCTGGCCAGCGAAAAGAATTGCGGGCCGCTGCGCAGATAGTCAACGAAGCTGGCGGCGTCGTGCCGCAACGCCAGATCGCTCATGCCGGAGAGGATCGCGTCGACGCGGCCGGTCGCAACCGCGGGCAGCATCTGCTCGAAGGCGGTTTCCTGCCATTTCGCCTTCACGCCGAGCTTACCGGCTAGCGCCTCGCCGAGATCGACGTCGAAGCCGACCAGCGCATTGGAGGCTGGATCGCGAAACTCCATGGGGGGATAGTTCGGCACGATCCCGAAAATCAGACTGCCGCGCGTGGCGATGCGGTCTGGCAATCCAGCGGCCGACGCCGCGCCGATAACGCCGAGTCCGGCGAGGCAGCCTATCAAACACGCGAAGAGAGTTTTCATAGCTGACTCCAGGGATCAGGAAATCACGGCGGACAGAAAGGCCTTCGTGCGCGGTTCGTTCGGCGCGCCCAGAACCTGGCTGGGCGCGCCTTCTTCGACGATCCGGCCGGCGTCCATGTAGACGACGCGGTCGGCGACCTCGCGAGCAAAGCCCAGTTCATGCGTGACGACGATCATCGTCATCTGACTGCGAGCGAGCTCCTTCATGACGGCCAGAACTTCGCCGACCAGTTCGGGATCCAGCGCGCTGGTCGGTTCGTCGAACAGCATCAGCTTCGGGCGCATCGCCAGCGCGCGGGCGATCGCGACGCGCTGCTGCTGGCCGCCCGACAATTGAGCGGGATAATTGGCGGCCTTGTCGGCGAGGCCCACCCGCGCCAGCAGTTCCAAAGCCTCGTCCCTTACTTCGAGCGGCTTGCGGCGATGCACTTGCACCGGCCCCTCGGCGACGTTCTCGAGCGCGGTCATGTGCGGGAACAGGTTGAAGCGCTGAAACACCATGCCGGTCTTCAGGCGCTGGCGGGCGATCTCCGCTTCGCTCAACCGATGCAGGCGACCGCTCTTCACTTGCATGCCCAAGAGGTCGCCGTCCAACCAGATGCCGCCGCTATCGATCGTTACGAGTTGATTGACGCAGCGCAGCAGCGTCGTCTTGCCCGAGCCGGAGGCGCCGATCAGACAGAGGACCGTCCCGGCCTGCACATCCAGCGATACGTTCAGCAGCGCGCGGAACTGTCCAAACGCCTTGCTCACATTGCGTATCGCCAGAAAAGGCTGCGTCATCGGGCGTTCCCGGAAAAACCGCGGGCGAAGCGGCGCTCGAGCAGCATCTGCAACGGGGTCAGCACCGAGACGACGGCGAGGTACCAGACGCCCGCGACGATCAACAATTCGATTACTCGCGAATTGGCGTAGTAGATATTCTCTGCGCTGTGCAGCACCTCAGGATATTGGATGACGCTCGCCAGCGAGGTCAGCTTCACCATGCCGATGAACTCGTTGCCCAGCGGCGGGATCACCACGCGCATCGCCTGCGGCAGAATGATCCGGCGCAAGGCCAGCAGCCGGCTCATTCCGATCGCCTGGGCGGCCTCATACTGGCCGATGTCCACCGAGAGCATGCCGGCGCGCATGACTTCCGACGTATAGGCGCCCTGGTTGATGCCGAGCCCGAGGAGGGCTGAGAGAAACGGAGTCATCACGTCAACCGCGCGGCCGGACCAGAGACCGGGAACGCCGATGACCGGGAACACCAGCGCAAGATTGAACCAAAGCAGAAGCTGCAGGATCACTGGCGTTCCCCGGAACAGCCAAGCATAGCCGCTGGCGACCGTGCGCAGCACGGGATTGGGCGACAGCCGCATGACCGCGACGATGACGCCAAGAACGATGCCGAGCGCCATCGCAGCCACCGCCATCACGACGGTGTTGACGATCCCCTCGACGATAGCCGGGACGGTCATAAACCGGCCGACATAGGACCATTCGATCTGGCCTTTTGCGAATGCGCGAACCAGAGCGAGCAGCGCAATCACGATGAGCGCGGCGGCCGCCCATCGGCCGACGTGCGCGCGGCGCGCGACGGGCAATCCTTGAAGGTCGGGAAAGCCCTCGGCCAGGGCCTGCGCCGGCCCGGGACTCATGACGCGGCGCCGTTCGGAGGCGCCGAGGCGGCAGGATTGAGCGCGGCCGAGCTGGGGCTGTTCATGGCGATCCTCAGCGTGCGGGTTGAGCGACCCTGGGTTGGACGGGGGACGGGTCGAAAGGCGCGGCGACGGGTCCAATCGCGCCGACCTGGTTCGTGATCGCGCGATAGTGCTCGGGGCGTCGATGGGCGGAGAAGTTGAACATTTTGTCCTTGCCCTGGCGGCACATGTCGAGATCGCAGTCGGCGACGACGAGCTCGTCGGATAGCGTCGACGCTTCGGCGACGATTCGGCCATTCGGATCGACGATGCAAGACCCGCCGATCAATCCGGATCCGTCTTCGTCGCCCGCTTTCGCCGTAGCCACCGCCCATGTGGCGTTCATGTAGGCATTCGCCTGCGCGACGAGTTTGGAGTGGAACGTGCGCAACGCCGGGTCTTCGCTCGCGCCGCCGTTTGGATCGTAGGCGGCGGAATTGTAACCGAGGCAGACCAGTTCCACGTCCTGGAGCCCAAGGACGCGCCAGGCCTCCGGCCAGCGCCGATCGTTGCAGATCATCATGCCCATGATCGCGCGCCGCCAGTCGTCGCCGGCGCGAAAGGCGGGAAATCCGAGGTCGCCATATTCAAAGTAGCGCTTTTCCAATTGCTGGAACTTCACGTTCTCGCGCGGCTCTTGCGTGCCGGGCAAGTGAACCTTCCGGTAGCGGCCGAGCACAGAGCCGTCGGGCTGGACCAAAATCGATGAATTGAAACGCCGCCCCTCGGGCGTAAGTTCGGCATAACCGACGTAGAAGCCGACGCCGAGTTTGCGCGCGACGTCGAACAGCGGTTGCACCGCCGGACCCGGCATCGACCGCTCGAAATACGCCTCCAGCATCTGGCCGTCGATCAGCCAGCGCGGAAAAAAGGTGGTGAAGGCGAGCTCAGGAAATACCACGAGCTTCACGCCCTGTGTCGCCGCGCCCTCCAGCAGGTCCAGCATTCGCCGCAACGTATGCTCGCGCGGGTCTGTCTTCTGGGTCCCGCCCATCTGCGCGGCGGCAATGCGGATCACTCGGCTCATTGTCGCCTTCCGCCTGGCTTTTGCGTTGTTCCCGAGGGATTCCGGCCTCGCCGACCCGTGCCCCGCCATGTTTTTGTCGCATGGATTGAAATCGATTTTCAATTGGTTATGCTATGATAAATTGATGGGTTATATTCGTAGGACTTATAGTTGACGCTTCGCCAGCTTGAGATTTTGCGGGCGCTGGTGCGCAGCCGAACGACGGTCGCGGCGGCGCAGGATCTTGCGTTGTCGCAGCCGGCGGTAAGCAATGCGCTGAAGACGATGGAGGCGCAGATTGGCTTCGCGCTGTTCGAGCGGGTCAACAACCGGCTGTTCCCGACAACAGAGGCGCTCGCGCTTCACAAGGAGGCGGAGTCCATCTTCGCGCTCCACGCCAATTTGGAGAATCGGGTGCGGGATCTGCGCGACAGCCGCTCAGGCCACCTGCGCATCGTCGCCACGCCGCCGCTGGCCTATAGCGTGATTCCACCCGCCCTGAACCGCTTCCTGATCGCCCGGCCCAAGCTGCGAGTCTATTTCGATGTTCGTCGCTACGAGGGGATCATCGAGAGCATCGCCAACCGTGTGACGGAGCTCGGATTTGCGCTCGGCTTATCGAGCCATCCCGGCATCGCGTCCGAAATCGTTCGCCGCGGCGAGATGGTCTGCGTCATGCCGAAAGGCCATGAGCTCTCTTCGCGTCCGGTTGTGTCGCCGCGAGATCTGGCGCCGTTTCCCTTCATCGCGTTGGAGAGGGGAACGCGACTCGGCGAGGCCGTGCGCAAGAGCTTCGAACTCGCCGAGACGCCGTTCCGCCACACCGTGGAGGTTCGATATTGCAATACGGCCTGCGTACTCGCCGCTGCGCGCGTCGGCGTATCCGTGGTGGACCCCTTCTCGCCGCGCCTGGACGGGTCCCACGATCTGGAGATCAAGCCCTTCGTACCGCAGACGCCGGCTGTGGCCTATGTGCTTTGGTCCGAGGCGCAGCCGCTGTCCCGCCTGGCGCGCGCCTTTCTTCAGGAGATCCGCACGACCACGGAAGATCGGTCGATCGCAACGCCGAAAGCCTGACGCGTTTCTCAATCGCTGATCATCCATGACCGGGCTGTTGGGACGCCCTTCGGTCCGCTTTTGGTCTTTGTGACCACTGGTGATGACTTGCCGAACAGCACCCGCATGCCGGTCCATGCGCGGTCTTATATTGATCCAGCGATCTCGGGGCGCTTGACAACGAACCTATATGTTCCCTATTTGTTCCCATTCCAATGGGAGCGAAGCCAATGGTCACCCGTAAGCGACCCGACAGAATCGACAATCCCGGTCCGCTGCTCGCAATCATGCGGACGTGCCGACAGGCGATGATCAGCGCATCGACGGCAGTGAAGCCGACGGGAACCACCTATCAAGGCCTCGGCGCTGCGGTGTCTGCGATCGACGCGTTGGCGGCGCTTCTCACCGGTCGGCAGGATTATTTTTGGGCGGTCGGCGGCGGCGCCACCGGGGCTCAGCGAAGACAGATGGCGGCCGATGAAGCGATGGAATCCGGCCGCGATCCCAACGAAATCCGTCCGATCGGGGGGCAGCCATGATCGTCATCATTGCGCTGAGCACCGTTTTAGCCATCATCGCCGCTTATGCGTTGGCGCTCTGGCTGGACGCGCCGTCGCCCTAGCCGACCAAAGAGACGCCAACGATCGATCATGGCAGGCAATCGAAAGAAGCAGCGCTCGCCCTACCGGGCGGCGATTATCGCGCTTGCCGTCGCCGCGCTGGCGCTAACGGTTTTGGGCGCGATCCTGTGGCCTCTATGGAGCATCCATCGCGCCGGTCAGGATACCAGACCGCGAACCGCCGCGCCCGCCGCGCCGCGTCCAACCGTGAAGTGAGAGAGTCGGGGGCGAACCTTAGCCGCGTGGCCGCGATGGTGGGGCGACCCCGCGATAATGGGAATAGCTCGACACCGCCGGTCCGATGTCAGAGCCGATCGGCGGCGGCGGATAGGCTGGCGTCTGCGGCGCGGCGATGACGCCAGGCGTGATCACCTGGGGTGTCGACGTCCCGGTGTAATCGCCAATCCCATCGGCGAAACAGACGCCTGGCGCGATCAACACGAACAGAAACGCTGAATATCTAAGGGCCTTGCTCATCTCAATTGCCTTCGTTGCCGGCTTTGACGATCCTTCGTCAAAACAACGTCGTTTGTCCTCTCGGGTTCCCCCTGCCACACACCCTTGTCTGTGGTGGCGGCGAACGAGGCAGGCCCTTTCACAAAAGAGGGCTGGAACCTATCCGCGGCCGAAGCGTTTCACGCCGCCATTGCTTCTTCGGGACCCCCGTAGAACCTGCGGCTTACCGGGTTACATATGGGCGCCGCATCCGCAAAACCAACGATCGCGCTTATCGTCGAAGATGAATTTCTTGTTCGGATGCTGGCCGTCGATATTTTCACGGACTCCGGCTTCGAGGCGATCGAAGCCGCCAACGCCGACGAAGCGATCCGCATCCTGGAAAGTCGCGGGGATATCGAGGTGATCTTCACGGACATCAACATGCCGGGGTCGCTGGACGGCGTCAGTTTGGCCTATGTCGTCAGGCGGCGCTGGCCCTCCATCCGGACCATTGTGACCTCGGCGCTTCGCATGCCCGGCAATCGCCCTTTGCCCGAGGGCAGCATGTTCCTGGCAAAGCCGTACCAATCCTCGCAAATTACCCATGCTGTGCGAGCGCTGACGGAAGCTCCCGGCCGGGGAGCGCTATGACAGATTGGGGCTTTGAAAGCGCCGATCGAGGCGATCGCGCGCCGATTGACGCCGGGGTCTCTTCGGCGCTGGACGCGGCAATCACGGCTGACGTTGCTTCGATCGCCCGGATCGACGCGATCGCTTCCATTCTGGAAATCGTCTGCCGGACCACCGGCATGGGTTTTTCGGCGGTGGCCCGGGTCACAAAAGAGCGATGGGTCGCTTGCGCGGTGCGCGACGAGATCGCCTTCGGACTCCTGCCTGGCGGAGAACTCAGCGTCAAAACGACGATCTGCGATGAAATCCGCAGCAGCGGCCAGCCTGTCATCATCGACCATGTCGCAGCCGACGAGAATTTCCGCGCGCATCGCACGCCGGCGCTCTATGGCTTTCAAAGCTATATTTCGATGCCGATCTTCCTTCCCAATGGCGCGTTTTTCGGCACGCTTTGTGCGATCGATCCGCGGCCCGCCAAGCTGAACAGGCCGGAAATCGTCGGCATGTTCAAGAATTTCGCTGAGCTCATTGCCTTTCATCTCGACGCGCAGGAGCGCGCCGCAAAGCAGGACGCCGCCCTTTTCGACGAACGGCAGACCGCCGAACTGCGCGAGCAATTCATCGCCGTTCTCGGCCACGATCTTCGCAACCCTTTGGCCTCGATCGACGCGGGCGCGCGACTTCTGCTGAAACAAAGGCCGGACGAGAAAACAGCCGCGCTCGTCGGCCATATCCAGAGCAGCGTGCGGCGCATGGCGGGTCTCATCGACGATATGTTGGACTTCGCGCGCGGGCGTCTGGGCGGCGGATTCGCCCTCAATCGCGATTCCGACGCCGCCTTGGCCCCGGCCCTCGAGGGCGTCGTCAACGAGCTGCGCGCCGCGTGGCCGGAGCGTGCGCTGGAAACTGCTTTCGCGCTCGCCCATAGCGTCGATTGCGATCCGGCCCGCATCGCGCAATTGCTGTCAAATCTGGCGGCCAACGCCTTGAAACATGGGCGCGGGCCGGTCAGGATTTTGGCCAGAACGGACGATGACGCTTTCGAACTGACTGTATCGAACCAGGGCGATCCGATCCCGCCCGAAACCGCCAACCGTCTGTTTCAGCCCTTCTTCCGCACCGCTCAAAAATCCAACCAGGGCCTGGGGCTCGGCCTCTATATCGCCTCCGAAATCGCGCGCGCCCATGGCGGCGCGCTTGGCGTCGAATCATCGGCCGCCGAAACGCGCTTCACCCTGAAAATTCCGCGCATCGCATCGAACGCGCGTCCTGCCGAGGGCCGCCTTTAAGCGGTTTATGCGCCGACAAGCCCTGCCCCGCGCCTCGCGCTCAGATGAATCGTTTGACGAAAGCGAGCGCCGAATCGGCGACTTCGCGCCAGCCATTGTCGATCGTCAGCGCGTGTCCGCGATTGGGCATTTCGATGATTTCGGTGACGCCTGTGTTGCGCTGCTGGAGCTTGAACGAGGCGTTGGCGATCGCCCATGGAACGGTATTGTCCTTCTCGCCCGACAGGATCAGCAGCGGTCCACGCTCGGGATTATCGGTGTCGACTTTGGCCTCCGTCCAGGGATTGAGATTGGCGGTCGCCGCCTGGAACAAGGGCTTGCCCGACGCCGGCACCGCAAATGTGTCATAGAGTCCCTGCGCCTCGTGCTCGCTGACCGCATTGGCGAAGCCGAAGCGGAACTGATCGAAGGTGAGCGGGATCGCGCGATTGCGGTTGGCCGGATTGCCGAGCACCGGCCAGGCCGATTTCAGCGCGGAGAAGGGCAGCGGCAACACGCCCCGGAACGGCGCCGGATCGATCGCCACCGTCACCGCGGCGAGCCCGCGTCCGGCGAGAATTTGCGCGAGCAGGCCGCCGAACGAATGGCCGATGACGACCGGCTTGATCGTCAGTTCGCGAACGATCTCGTCAAAATGGTCGGCGACCTGACCAACGCTCTTATGGGCGAAGACATTAGGATGGACATTCGCCTCCTCGACGCTGTCGGGATCATCAGGCCAGCCGGGGGTCAGCGCGGTAAATCCGGCTTCCTCGAACATTATCGCCCAGCGATCCCAAGAGCTCGGCAAGAGCCAAAGGCCATGAACGAAGACGACCGGCCGCAAGCCCGTCGCATTCGCGCGTTTGACTTGCGCTTTCTCATGTTCCGTGGTCGTCGCAGCGCTGTGATGTGAAGCCGTGCTCATGTCGCGCACCCCCCTTTGCTGAACGCGATGGTCCGAAATCTCCCGATAGTGCCGCCCGTCCGCCCCATACTGGGCGGGTTTGGCCCAGCGGACAAGTCCGTCCATGCGTCACAGTGCAAGAGAGAGACGAACGCACTGGCCTCCCCCTCCTCGGATCACGCCGATGTGACGCGGCTTTCCGGGCGCCCCGCCCCGCATCGTTGCACTATTATCGCGCGCCGACGCGCCAGGCGATTCGCGATTGCAAGACCGCATGCCGGGGGATCGCTCCGGGCGGAGAGGGATTATTTGTGAAACTGTCCGAGCCTGCCGGCGAGCCGCTGCCTTCGGGCGCGCGGGCGAGGTCCACGCCGCCGCCGGTGGCGCGCCTGCTGACGCTTCTGCTGCCGGCGGCGCTCGCGCTCTACGCGAATTTCCAGGGCGTTCAACAGATTCTCATTCCGCTCCAGGTGGAGGCGATCGATCCGCGGGGAAAAATCGCCAATCTCACCGCGCTGACGATGCTTTGTTCGATCACCGGCGTCCTCGGCCTGACCGCCGGCGGCGCCGCGTCCGACGCGACGCGAAGCCGCTGGGGCCGGCGGGCGCCGTGGCTCGTCGCCATGGCTTTGGTCTCCGCGCTGCTGTCCCTGGCGCTCGGCCCGCAGCGCAATCTACCCGGCGTCGCGCTGCTTTACGCCGGCTTGTGGTTCACGATGAATTTCTTCCAGGGCGCCTTGCTGGCGGTGCTGCCGGACCGCGTGCCGGAGAAGCGGCGGAGCCTTGCTTCCTCGATCTTCGGCTTTGCCGCGCCGCTGGGCTCGCTGGTCGGCGTCAATCTCGCCGCGCTCGCGCCAGGCGAATGGGGCTATTCGGCGCTGGCGGCGATGCTCGCCACGATGACCGCGGCATTCGTGATCTTTGCGCGCGAAGACGGATATCCCGCGCCCGACGCCGGGGCGGCGGCGTCGCCGGGGCGCAGGCTCCGGCTGACATGGCGCCTGCTGCAAAGCTTCGCCGCGCGCGATTTCTCACTGGCCTATACGTTTCGCGTGCTGATGTTCGTCGCGCAATTTGCGATCAACAATTACCTGCTCTACATCCTGCAGGATCACATCGGCGCCGCCCATCTGCCCGGCCACAACGCTCAGGTGGCCGCCGGCCTGCTGAATTCCCTGCGCACTATCGCCACTGTCGCGGCGATTTTCGTCGGCCTGTGGTTCGCCAATCGCACCGAGCGGCGCAAATTATTCGCGCAGGTCTATGCGGTGGCGATGGCGGCGGCGATGCTCGTTCCGGTCGTCAGCCCGACCTGGACCGGCATGCTGATTTTCGCCACGCTCGGCGGGATTGCAATGGGCGCCTATTCGACGATCGATCTCGATTTGATGTCGCGCGTGCTACCCAACCGGCACGCGGCGGGCCGCGACCTCGCTCTGCTCGTGATGGCCGGCGCAGCGGCGCAATTCCTCGCCCCCTTGCTCGGCGGCGCGCTCATCCGGTTTCTCGGCTATGGCCCCTTGTTCATCGTCGCGGCGGCGATCACGCTTCTGGCTGGCGGCGTGACCGCCTTCATACACGGCGTGCGCTAGTCTAGCTATTCAGGGGCGAGCGCGGTTGGCTTCATTTGCGCCGATCGCGTCGAAGTGAACAAGCGGGCGCGCAGGCATCGGGAACCGTTCATTGCCTCGCGAATTACATCGCCATGATGCATTCAATGTTCGAAAGGCGTAATGTCATGACCCACAGTTTGCTCAAAACGATCAGCGCTTCGTTGGCGGCCGCCACGATTGGAGCCGCACTTCTGTCGACGCCTGTCCTGGCGGCGCCTCGACACGGCGGCGGACATTCCGCTCATGGCGGCGGCGCGCATTTCGCCGGTGGCCATCGTGGCGGGGGCGCGCGTTTCGCTGGACGCGGCGGCGGCGGCTATTATGGCGGCGGCTACTATGGCGGCGGCTACTATGGCGGCGATGGCTATTACGGCGATTGCTATTATCAGGGCTATTATGGTCCAGCTTGCGGTCCCGGCGTCGGGCCAGGCATTGTCGGCGGCATCATCGGCGGCGCGCTAGGCGCAATGGAGCGCGGCTATTACTGAACATTTCTGCAACCCACATCGGTTGCCGCGTCAGCGGCGACCGATGCGGCGCAGCTTGAGTCCGCGAAGCCGCTTGGCTCCCTGCAATGAGCGATTGTGGAGCCGTTGAGCGCGTCCTTCACCGCTTTGCTGCGAGCGCCCAGTCGAGCCCCTCTTCGAGCCGGTCGTTGCCCCAGAAAATCTCGCCGTCGGCGGTGATCAGGTTCGGCGCGCCGAAAATTCCCAGGCATTCGGCATTCGCGGTTTCGCCGCGCAGCCTGTCCTTGAGCAGCGCGCTTGCCGCACTCTCCAGAATTTCGCGGCTCTCCAGGCCCATCGCCTTGAGGATCGCGGCGATGGTCGCGCGTTCGGAGATCGGCGCGCCGTCGCCGAATTGGGCGCCAAAGACCGCGCGGGAAAATTCCGGCCGCCGCGCATCGTCGAGCGCAAGCGCGACACGCGAGGCGAGCAGACTGTTTTGTGGAAACGGATCGGGCCGGCGAAACGGCAGGCCGTGGCGCGCACAGATGCGGGCGAGATCGCTCCACATATAGCGCCCCTTGGCGGCGTCGAGATTGAAAGGCGAGTCCGTCATGCCGCGGCGCGCGAAAATCGGGCCGAGCAGGAACGGGCGCCAGTTCACCGCGACGCCGCGCGCCGCTGCGAGCGCTTCGACGCGCATCGCAGCGGGATAGGAATAGGTGCTGGCGAATTCGTACCAGAAATCGACTTTCCGCACGAAACGCCGCTTTCAGGCCGCGGCCGCCAATCGCGCGCTGACGAGATTGCGCAGGCTGCCGAGGTCCTTGGCGAAAGCGCGGATGCCTTCGGCGAGCTTGTCGGTCGCCATCGGGTCCTCGTTCATCTGCCAGCGGAAATGTTTTTCATCGAGCGTGGTCCCAGCCGGCGCATCCTTGACGTCGCCCGGCGACAGTTTACGCGTTAGCGCGCCCTCGTCCTTCGACAATTGATCGAGCAACGCCGGCGCGATCGTCAGGCGATCGCAACCGGCCAAAGCTTCGATCTCGCCGATATTGCGGAACGAGGCGCCCATCACCACCGTCGAAATTCCATGTTTCTTATAATAGGCGTAGATGCTGCGCACCGAAACAACGCCGGGATCGGTCTCGCTGGTGAACGGCCCCTCGCCGTTCTTGACATGCCAGTCGAGAATGCGACCGACGAAGGGCGAAATCAGAAAGGCGTGCGCATTGGCGCAGGCGACCGCCTGGGCCATTGAAAACAGCAGCGTCATGTTGCAGTCGATGCCCTCCTTCTGCAACACGCTCGCCGCCTGCACGCCCTCCCAGGTTGAGGCGAGCTTGATGAGGATGTGCTCGCGCCCAACGCCGCGGCTCGCATAATCGGCGATCAGCGAGCGCGCCTTGGCGATCATCGCCGCCGTGTCGAATGACAAATCGGCGTCGACTTCCGTCGAAACGCGACCCGGCACGATTTTGGTCAGCTCCGCGCCAAAGTTGACGGCAAGACGATCGGTGACCGCGCCAGGCGCGGCGGCGCTCTTACGACCCCACGCGACGGCCTCTTCGACGAGATGCGCATAGGCAGGCAATTGCGACGCCTTCAGAATGAGCGTCGGATTGGTGGTGGCGTCGGTCGGCTTGAAAGCGCGGATTGATTCCATATCGCCGGTGTCGGAAACGACCGTGGTCATCGCCCGCAGTTGTTCGAGCTTGGTTGGCATGGCGCATTCTCCTTATGGTGCGGCGAATTTGCCGCCGATCGCCTCACGACGCAAGGGCTCCGTCGCAACGCCCGCCAATGGCCGGCGTTCCGCCCCATTCATTTGAGGCGCCGGGCGCAATGGGGCAAGGCCTTACGGGCGTTCTCCGCATGCCATCAATAAGCTGACGTGGCCACCAGCGGGGGCTCTCTCTTGTGGTCCGAACCGGAACGGACTGATCGGGCGAAGGCCGCGGGCCCGCTTCGCGGACGCAGCCTGGCAAACCGAACAGGTTCGGCGCCGCCGCCGGCGCCGAACCTCGACTCAACCGCTCTCAGTGCCCCCAAACGCCGGTGACCGAAGCTTTGGCCAGCGTGTGGAAATGCAGGTTGAAGCCGACGAAAGCGGCTGACGCGTTCTCGTCCGCGTCGAGCTTGTCGACATCGACCGCATAAACGGTGAAATGATAGTGATGCGGCTTGTCGCCCTTAGGCGGGCAAGGGCCGCCATAACCAGGCGCGCCGAAATCGGTGCGGCTTTGCACGGCGCCAGCCGGCATCCCGCCGCCCTTCGGATCGCCCGCGCCCTTGGGCAGCGAGGTCGTGTCGGCGGGAATGTTGAAGACCACCCAATGCCAGAAGCCGCTTCCCGTCGGCGCATCGGGATCATAGACGTTGATGGCGAAGCTCTTGGTCCCCTTAGGCGCGCCGGACCAGCTTAAAGCGGGCGAAATATTCTTGCCCGTGCAACCAAAGCCGTTGAACACCTGCTCGTCGGCGATCCGGGCATTGGGCTTGATGTCAGGACTCGTCAGTTCGAAGGCGCCCGCCGCGCCGGCGCTCGCCACCCCACCCAGAACCATCGCCGTCATCAATAGCAAATTTTGCATAGCCTAGCTCCTCCCCGCTGCCGCCAATCGCCGCTTCGATTTCCGCGGCGCTGTTTGGCGCGCTATGTCAACCGATCGCGATCGATTACGCAAGTATGCACTATCATAGTTCCGTTTTGCACTAATTTCGTTTCAACACCTGACTTGGCCTGCCGCAGCTTGGACAGATTCGAACCGCCGCGTTTGGCAAGCGCGAACGCGTGATGTTCATTGACGCGTGGGCCGCGTCAATTATGATGCGCCCCCTCGACGCATGATCGCTCGAGTATTGATCATGAGGGGGGATGCGACGATGACGGCGGATGTGCGCGCTCGCACTATCAGGAAGCGAAAATTCCAGGCGCGCTCGGGCGTGGAGCTTCAATTCACAGAACTTGGCTTTGGCGCCGCGCCGCTCGGCAATCTCTATCGTCCGCTGACGGAGAAAGAAGCGCGCGCCACGCTGGACGCGGCGTGGAACGCCGGCTGCCGCTATTACGATACGGCGCCGCTTTACGGGCTCGGCCTTTCCGAGACGAGGCTCAACGGCTTCCTGCGCGCCAAGCCGCGCGATTCCTATCTGATCTCGACCAAGATCGGCCGCCTGCTCGAATTATGCGCGCCGAAGGACCGTACGCGCCAGGGCGCCTTTTTTGAAACGCCGTCTCGCCGGGAACGTTTCGACTATTCCTATGACGGCGTCATGCGCTCGCTGGAATTTTCGCTGGAGCGCCTCGGGCTCGATCATATCGACATCGTCTACGTCCATGACGTCGACGTCTTCACTCATGGCTCCAGAGCGGCGGCGGATGCGCATATCAAGCAATTGATGGAAGGCGGCTACAAGGCGCTGATCAAACTGCGCGACAGCGGCGCCATCAAGGCGATCGGCGCGGGCGTCAACGAATGGCAGATCGCCGAACATCTGGCGCGCGCCGGCGATTTCGACATGTTCCTGCTGGCCGGGCGCTATACGCTGCTCGAACAGGAAGCGCTCGAAAGTTTCCTGCCCTATTGCGTGGAGAAGAAGATCGGCGTGGTGATCGGCGGCCCGTTCAATTCCGGCATTCTGGCGACAGGCCCCAAGCCCGGCGCCTTCTATGATTATGCGCCCGCATCCAAGGAGATCCTGGAGCGCGTCGCGAAAATCCAGGCGATCTGCAAGAAACATGATGTGAAGCTCGCCGAGGCGGCGATCCGCTTCCCGCTCAGCCATCCCGCGATCGTCTCCGTCATACCGGGCGGGCAGAAGCCGAGCGAGGTGGTGCGCAACGCGCAAATGATCGGCGCGAAGATTCCACCCGCGCTGTGGCGCGAATTGAAAGCGGCGGGCCTGATGCGCGCCGATGCGCCGACGCCGCGCTGAAGCCTCGCTTGCGGCCAAGCCCGCGAATAATACCGGGAGGATGACATGCTCAAGAATATCGATCCGCTGCTGACGCCGGACCTGCTCTATATCCTGCGCGCGATGGGGCATGGCGACGAGATCGTCATCGTCGATGCCAATTATCCCGCTGAATCGGCGGGGCCGCAGGTCGTTCGCCTCGACGCGCTCAACGCGACGCAAGCGCTGGATCTTGTCCTGTCGGTGATGCCGCTCGACAGTTTTACGCCCGACGCCTGCGTGCGCATGGAGGTGGTCGGCAAGCCGGCGCGCGAAGAGCCCGTCTTCGACGAGTTCCGCGCCATGATCGACAAGCACGAGGGATCGGCTTTCAAATTGCGCAAGCTGGAGCGCTTCAAGTTTTACGAGCGCGCCAGCAAATGTTTCGCGCTGATCGCCACCGGCGAGCGCCGCTTCTACGGCAATATCATTCTGAAGAAGGGCGTGATCCCGCCGAAGTGAGCGGGGTGCTTTCGTCACAGCAATGAAGGCGCAGTAAGCGTCCAACACCGAAAGCAAAAAAGGCGCCCGATCGGATCGGGCGCCTTTTCGCATTTGAGCGACCGCCTCAAGCCGCCGCGTAGCCGAGAATGCCTTTGATCTCGAGGAAATCGTCGAGACCATATTCGGCATATTCGCGCCCGTTGCCGGATTGCTTGTAGCCGCCGAAAGGCATGCCGGCGTCCCAGGCGGGATAGTTGATGTGCACGTTGCCGGTGCGCATCCGGCTCGCGACTTCGCGCGCCTTTTCGATGTCCTTGGTCTGAATGTAGGAGGCGAGGCCATAGACGGTATCATTGGCCTGTTCGACCGCCTGCTCGACGCTGTCATAGGGCAGGATCGACAGGACCGGGCCGAAAATCTCCTCGCGGGCGATGCGCATTTGCGGCGTCACATTGGCGAAGACGGTCGGGCGCACGTAATAACCGCGGTTGAGATCGGCCGGGCGGCCGGGGCCGCCGGTGACCAGCGTGGCGCCTTCCGCTATGCCGCTTTCGATCAGGTTCTGGATCTTGTCATATTGAACCTGGCTGACGACCGGGCCGAGCATCGTGCCCGCGCCGTCCGCCGCGCCGACGACATATTTTTCCGCCGCCGTCTTCGCAAAGGCCGCCGCTTCGTCATGGCGCGCGCGCGGCACGAACATACGCGTCGGCGCGTTGCAGGACTGGCCGCTATTGCCAAAGCAACCCGCCACGCCCTTCGTCACCGCATGGGCAAGGTCGACATCGGGGAACAGGATGTTGGCTGACTTGCCGCCAAGTTCCTGATGCACGCGCTTGACCGTGTCGGCCGCCGCCTTGGCGACGAGAATGCCGGCGCGGGTCGAGCCGGTGAACGACATCATATCGACGTCGGGATGGCTGGCCAGCGCCTGGCCGACAGTCGGACCGTCACCGTTGACGAGGTTGAACACGCCCTTGGGCACGCCGGCCTCGTCAAGAATTTCGGCGAAAATGATGGCGTCGAGCGGCGCAATCTCGCTCGGCTTCAGCACCATCGTGCAGCCGGCGGCAAGCGCCGGGCCGACCTTGCAGGTGATCTGGTTGAGCGGCCAGTTCCAGGGCGTGATAAGGCCGACGACGCCGATCGGCTCCTTGACGACAAGCGATGTGCCCTTGAAATGCCGGAACTCGAAACTCTTCAGCACTTCGATCATTTTTTCGAGATGAGACTGGCCGATGCCGACCTGATTGCTGAGCGCAAACGCGCGCGGCGCGCCCATTTCGCGCGAGACGGCGAGAGCCAGATCTTTGGCGCGCTTCTTGTAGACTTCGACGATGCGCTCCAGCAGCGCGAGGCGCTCGGCCGGGCTGGTGAACCCATAGGTGGCGAAGGCGCGTTTGGCGGCGGTCACCGCCTTATCGACATCGGCTTTCGAGCCTAGCGAAATCTGCGCGAAAGCATCTTCGTTGGAAGGATCGATGACGTCGAAAGGATGGGCGACGACCGGGTCGACCCAGGCGCCATTGATGTAGAACTGCGAATTATGGGACATGCGTGTCTCCGGTATGGCCGCGTCGCGCGGACGTTGTGCCTTGGTCAATATAACGGTCGCGCCGCGCCGGCAAGGCAAACGCTCCCGGGATCGCGGGCGTCCTCGCCCGCTCTCGAGCCCGCAAGGACGTACGAAAGGAAGCGGGCCCGACGCCCGCGGTCCCGTGTCCCCGCGCTATCCCCCCGTAACGCCCAGCGAGGCCCGGCGCGCGCTGAGGTCGGTCACGGAAGCGGCGCCGCGAAAATTGAGTATCGCCTCGCTGTAGATGCGCTCGGAAGCGCCGCGATCGCCCTTCTCAATGGCGCTGGCGAGATCGGCGAGCCAGCGGGTCATCGCGGCGCGTTCGACCGGCGCAGTTTGCGCGGCGGTGACGCCATCGACGCCGATATCGACGAGCGGTTCATTACCCGAAAACAGAATCTCGTTCAGCCGTTCGCCGCGCCGCGCGCCGGTGAAGACGATGTCGATGTCGACGCGCGGCTCATAGCCGGCGAGCCGGATCATCTTTTCGGCGAGATCGAGTATGCGGGCCGGCTGGCCCATTTTGAGCACATAGACCGAGGCGCGCGTCGCCCCTGCCCCGGCCGCCGAGGCGCTATGGGCGGCGGCCGAAATGACGAGATCGACCGCCTCGCGCACCGTCATGAAATAACGCACCATCTCCGGATGGGTGACGGTGACCGGGCCGCCGCGCTCGATCTGCGCCTTGAACTTCGGCACGACCGAGCCGACCGAACCGAGCACATTGCCGAAGCGGACCGAAATAAGCCTGGGACCGCCGATGCGTGCGGCGCGCTCGGCATCGACGAGCTGGGCGTACATTTCCGAGAAGCGCTTGGTGGCGCCCAGCACCGAAACAGGATCGACGGCCTTGTCGGTCGAAATCAGCACGCCGGCGGCGCCGACGGCGGCGGTCGCATCGACGACATTGACGGAACCGAAAATATTGGTCTTGACGCCCTCGGCCCAATCGAGCTCGAGCTGCGGCAATTGTTTGAGCGCGGCGGCGTGGAAGACGATGTCGGGGCGGAACTGGTCGAACAAAGCCATCAGCCGCGCCCGGTCGCGCACATCGGCGACGGCCGCGCGCAATCTTGTCGGCATGTTCAGCGCCATCAGCTTTTCGTTGATGGCGAAAAGCGCGGGCTCGGAATTGTCGATGACGAGCAATTCGGCGGCGCCGAGCGCGACGACGCGCGCGCAAATTTCCGACCCGATCGAACCGCCGCCGCCGGTCACCACGATCCGTCTTGCGCTGACGAAAGCGCCGAGCCGGGTGAGATCGGATTCGACGGTGGGGCGGAACAACAGATCCTCGATCTCGATCGGCGTCAGCGCCGAAGCGCCGTCGAGCTCGATGGTCTGCAGGCGCGATAAGGCGACGCCGAGGCGCTTGGCGGTCGTTACGATGCGCTCGGATTCGGCGCCGGAGGTGAATTCGCTCGGCGCGAAGATCAGGCGCACGATCGGGTTGCCCTCCTCGCCGGCGTCGCCGACGATGCGCTCCAACTCGTCATAGCCGCCCAGCACCGGCACGCCGCGGATCGAAACGCCACGATCGGAAGCGCGCGGCGAGAGCACGCCGCGCGCGACAAAGCGGCGGCGCATCCCCTCTTCGATCGCCCGCAGCGCGATTTCCGCCTCCGTGCTGCGTCCAAGCACGAGGATCGAAGCGGCATGTTCGCGCCGGCCGGTAAAGCCGGAATGCATGTAGCGGAAATAGCGATAGGCGATGCGCGGTCCGCCGAGCAGCGCCATCTGCAATATCCAGTAGAGAAAGCAGGCCTTCTCGCCAAAGGCGAAAGAGGCGACCGCGCCGCGCGCGGTGAGGGCGAAATCAACCACCAGCAAGGTGATCGCGAGAAGGCTGGCGACCCGGAAAATGTTGAACAGATCAGGCAGCGAGGCGAAGCGCCATTTCGATTCATAAAGCCGGAAGAAGCGATAGGCGAAGCCGGCATAGATGGTGAACAGCGGCACGACCCATTCCAGCGCCTCGACCTGAATGGGCGAATTGGCGGGATAACGAAGGTAGAGCGTCAACAGGACCGCCACCGGCGTCGTGACGAGATCATGCGTCATGACGGTCACGGCTTTGACGTGGGGGAACCTGTTCTGCGCCGCCATCAGTTCAACTTCTTCCCTCGAGCGGCATTCCGCCCATTGCTAACCGCCCAGACAAGGCGTCGGCGCCACTATAGTCAGTTTGGCAGGCTGAGGCGAGGCGGCCTCTCAAAACAGCCCGGCGACCCGGCCGTCGCTGATCTTGATATGTTCAGCGGCGGGTTGGCGCGGCAGGCCGGGCATGGTCAGGACATCGCCGAGCAGGACGACGACAAAGCCGGCTCCGGCGCTGAGCCGCAACTCGCGGACAGGCGCGATATGGCCGCTGGGCGCGCCGAGTAGGTTCGGATCGGCGGAGAAGGAATAGGGCGTCTTGGCGATGCAGACGGGCAGCGCGCCGTAGCCGGCATCCTGCAACTGTTGGAATTGCGCCTGGATCTGGGACTCGGCGGCAATGTCGGCGGCGCCGTAGATTTGCGTCGCGATTGTTCGGACTTTGTCCCACAGTGTCATGGAATCGTCATAGAGTGGCCGGAAGCTCCCGCCAGATTGATCGGCAAGCGCGACGACCCGCGACGCCAGCTCCTCGGCGCCCTGCCCGCCTTGCGCCCAATGGTCGCAGACGATCGCCTCGACGCCGAACTTTTCCTCCACCGTCGCGCGGATCAATTCGAGTTCGGCTTCCGTGTCGGTTGCGAAGCGGTTGATCGCGACGACGACCGGCACGCCGAATTTGCCGACATTGGCGATATGGCGTTCGAGATTGGGCAGGCCGGCGGCCAGGGCACGCAAATTTTCGACGCCGAGCGCCGGTTTGGCGGCGCCGCCATTGAACTTGAGCGCGCGGATGGTGGCGACGATGACGCAGGCGGCCGGCTTGAGGCCGGCGGCGCGGCATTTGATGTCGAAGAACTTCTCGGCGCCGAGATCGGCGCCGAATCCGGCTTCGGTGACGACATAATCGGCGAGCTTCAGCCCTGCTCTTGTCGCGACGAGCGAGTTGCAGCCATGCGCGATATTGGCGAAAGGCCCGCCATGGACGAGCGCCGGATTGCCCTCCAGCGTCTGCACGAGATTGGGCCGCAGCGCGTCCTTCAAAAGCACGGTCATCGCGCCTGAGGCCTTGATGTCAGCGGCGGTCACCGGCCGCTTAGCCCTGGTATAGGCGACGATCATTCTGCCGAGCCGCGCCTCGAGATCGTTAAGATCGCGCGCCAGGCAGAAAACCGCCATCACTTCGGAGGCGACGGTAATGTCGAAACCATCCTCGCGCGGAAAGCCATTGGCGATTCCGCCGAGCGAAGAGACGATGTCGCGCAAGGCGCGATCGTTGACGTCGAGCGCCCGGCGCCAGACGATGCGGCGCGGATCGATGTCGAGCGCATTGCCCCAATAGATATGGTTGTCGATCATCGCTGCGAGCAAATTGTTGGCGGCGGTGATGGCGTGAAAATCGCCGGTGAAATGCAGGTTGATCTCGTCCATCGGCACGACCTGCGCATGGCCGCCGCCAGTCGCGCCGCCCTTGCGCCCGAACACCGGGCCGAGCGAGGGCTCGCGCAGGCAGATCATCGCCCGCTTGCCGAGCCGCGCCAGCGCGTCGCCGAGCCCGATCGTCGTCGTCGTCTTGCCTTCGCCGGCCGGCGTCGGGTTGATCGCGGTGACGAGGATGAGCTTGCCGTCGGGCCTGTCGCCAAGCCCGGCGATGAAGCCGGCTTCCAATTTGGCGATCGACCGCCCATAGGGATGCAGCGCCGCGTCGGGAATATCGAGCCTGGCCGCGACGGCCCCAATCGGCTGCAGCCTGGCGTCGAGGGCGATTTCGAGGTCGGACTTCATGGCGTGGGGTTCCGTGTTATTGACCGGCCAACCAAGCCATGGTTGCTGATCGGGCGGCTGAGCTTGCGGAGCCGCTCTTTGGAGGGATTGGAGATGAGCGCGGAAGGACTGATTTCGATTCCCAGCAGCTTTGACCCGAAGGAAACGATGGATAGACTCGAAGCGGCGCTGCGGGCAAGCGGCGTCACCATATTCGCCAGGATCGACCATGCCGCCGGGGCGGCCGAGGTCGGCGAGTCGCTGAGACCGACCGAGCTTCTGATATTCGGCAATCCGAAAGCCGGCACGCCGCTGATGCAGGCCGGGCAGACGATCGGCATCGACCTGCCGCTGAAGGCTCTGGTGTGGCAGGACGCGGCCGGAAAAACCCAGGTCTCCTATAACGAGCCCGGCTGGCTCGCGAAGCGCCACGGTCTCGGGCACGAAACAGACGGGACAGTCGCCAACATGACTGGGATGCTCGCCAAGCTCGCCAAGCTGGCGGGCAAGGCGTCTTAGCGGCCGGCGTCGAAAACAATCAAACCTTGACCCCGCCGCCCGCGGCGGGCAGATCAGCGGCGAATATCACCCTGATCCCGACATTTCACAGGAACCCGATGATCCGCTCCGCCTTGATGACAGTGATGACCGGCGCGGCGATCAAGGCTGGGCGCGGGCTCAAGCGCGATTTCGGCGAAATCGGCAATCTTCAGGTTTCGATGAAAGGACCTGGCGATTTCGTCAGCCTCGCCGACCAGCGCGCCGAAAAGATCATTTTCGAGGAACTGTCGAAGGCGCGGCCGGGCTATGGCTTCGTGATGGAGGAAGGCGGCGTGGTCGAAGGCTCCGACAAGAGCCATGTCTGGCATATCGATCCGCTCGACGCGACCACCAATTTCCTGCATGCGATCCCGCTCTTCGCCATTTCGATCGCGCTGGAGCGCGAAGGCCAGATCGTCGCCGGCTGCATCTACAATCCCGCCAATGACGAGATGTATGTGACTGAAAAGGGCCAGGGCGCGTTCGGCGAAAACCGGCGCCTCAGGGTCGCCGCGCGCCGCGAACTCTCGCAATCGCTGATCGGCTGCGGCGTTCCCCATCTCGGCAAGGCCGAGCACCATCCACGTTTCAAGGCGGAACTGGCGACGGTGATGGCGCATGTCGTCAATGTCCGCCGCATGGGCTGCGCGGCGCTTGATCTTGCCTATGTCGCAGCCGGCCGGTTCGACGCGTTCTGGGAGCGCGGACTCCATTCCTGGGACATCGCCGCCGGCGCCCTGCTGATCCGCGAAGCGGGCGGCTATGTCACCGGCTGCGACAATGAGGAGAATTTCCTCGAGACCGGCTCGATCTGCTGCGGCAATGAAACCATCCATCGCCAATTGCTCGCGCTGCTGGCGCAGGCGCGCTGAAGTCCGTGCGCCTCAATGCGCTCCCGCGCCGGCCGCCGCGCGCGGTTTGCTGGCGAACAGCAGCGCGATCGCGGCGACGGCGAGCAGCAGGCCGATCACCGCGAACGTATCGCTGAAACCCATGATTAAAGCCTGGCGCTTGACGACGTTGCCGAGATAGACCACCGCCTCATGCGCCGCCGCGATGCGGTCGGTGACGCCATGCGCCTGAAAATAGTTCGTCATCTGGTCGAGACGCTGGTTCACCTCTTCCCGCGCCAGCGTCACCGACTGCCCGATGATGTTGGAATGGAATTGCTCGCGCTTGACCAGCACGGTCGCCAGCGTCGCGGTGCCGACCGCGCCGCCGAGATTGCGCAGCATGTTCGACAGGCCGGAGGCGGCGCCGGCCTCGCTCGGCGCGATGCCGGCGGTGGTGATCGCGCTGACCGGCGTGATGATCAGCGCCTGGCCGATCGCGCGCACGATATTGGGGATGAAGAACTGATCGCCTGACACGTCGAGCGAAAGGCCGGTATTCATGAAACAGCTCAGCGCGAACAGGGCGATTCCGACGAAAGCGATATAGCGCACGTCAAAGCGCTTCATCAACATCGGCACGAATGGGATCAGCAGCAATTGCGGCAGGCCGGTCCAGGCGAGAACCGCGCCGATCTGCTCGGCATTATAGCCCTGCGCCTGGCCGAGATATTGCGGCAGGATATAGACGGTGCCGAACAGAGCAAAGCCGACCAGAATATTGGCGATGACGCCGATGCCGAAATTGCGGCGCGTCAACAGGCGCAGGCGGACCAGCGGCTTTTTCACCGTCAGTTCGATCCAGATGAAGGCGCCAAGGAAGACGGCGGCGACGATGGCGAGGCGGAAGATGAACGGCGAGGCGAACCAATCGTCCTTCTCGCCCTCTTCGAGAACGGTCTGGAACGCCGACAGGCCGATCGCCATGGTGACGATGCCGATCCAGTCGCCCTCTTTGAGCAGCCCCAATTGCATCGGCTGCTTTTCCAGCGTCAAGGCGAGCGCCGCGACCATGATCGCGCTCGGGAAGGCGTTGATGAAGAAGATCGTCTGCCAGCCGTAATTCTCGGTCAGGTACCCGCCGATGGTTGGCCCGATCGCCGGCGCGAAAGTCACCGCGATGGAGAACAGCGCGAGACCGATCGGCTGCTGCGCCTTGGGCAGTTTGGTCAGCACGATGGTGAAAGCCATCGGAATCAGGATGCCGCCGGCAAATCCTTGCAACCCGCGCATGACGATCATCGAGCCGAGATCATGGGTGAACGCGCAGGCGATCGAGAACAGCGGGAACAGCACCGCATTGACCAGCAGATAGCGGCGGAACGAGAAGACGCGGCTTAGAAAATCGGTCAATGGAATGACGACGATCTCGCCGATCAGATAGGCCGTCGAAATCCAGGCGCCATTATCGACGCCAGTGCCGATGCCGCCCTCGATATCGAGCAGCGAGGCGTTGGTGATCTGGATGTTGAGGATCGCCATGAAGGCGCCGATCATGCACGCCAGCACGGCGATCCAGTCCTTCATGCTGGCGCGCGGCGGCGACGTTGCAAAGGGGACCGCCGAGGCGGTCATGCTGACGCTGGACATGTTGAAAGCCCTCCCGGGCGGCTTCTCAGCCCTTGCGGGCGCCTTCCGGCGCTTTGGTGTCGATGGTCGGGGTCACCGACATGCCGGGGCGCAAATCGCCCGAATTGGCGCTGTTGGGATCGAGCACGACCTTGACCGGAATCCGCTGCACCACTTTGGTGAAATTGCCGGTGGCGTTGTCGGGCGGCAGCAGCGCGAAAGTCTGGCCGCTCGCCGGCGCGAGACTGTCGACATGGCCGTGATAGACGCGGCCGGGGAACATATCGACCGCGATATCGACTGGCTGGCCGCGGCGAACGTCGGTGAGCTGGGTTTCTTTGAAATTGGCGACGACATAGGCGTCCGCGCTCGGCACCACCGACATTAGCTGCGTGCCGGCCTGCACATATTGGCCGACGCGCAAAGTGCGGTTGCCGACGATCCCGTCGGCGGGCGAGACGATGGTCGCATAAGAGAGGTTGAGCTCAGCCTGACGGCGCGCCGCCTCGTCGCGCGCGAGCACGGCTTCGGCCTGCGCCAGTTCGGCCCTTTGCAGGGCGACCTGCTTGACCGCAGCGGCGAGCGCCGCATTGTCGCGCTCGACGCTGGCATGAGCGGCGGCGATGCGTGAGCCCGCCTGCTGAGCGTTCTGCACCGAGCCATAGCCAGTCTTCGCGAGATCGGCATAGCGCTTGTTTTCCTGTTCGGCGAAAGTTTCGTTGGCCGCGTCGACCGAGATCGTCGCTTTCGCCGAGTCGATCGCCGATTGCTGCGCGTCAATCGCCGCTAGCTTGCTCGCAATCGCCGCCTGCGCGGCGTCGACATCGGCCTTGGCGGAATCGAGCGCGACCTGATAATCGCGATCATCGATGCGGGCGAGAACCTCGCCTGATTTGACCGGCTCATTGTCGCCGACCAGCACCTCGGCGAGATAGCCGGAGACTTTCGGGGCGATCGTCGTATTGTCCGCCTGGACGTAAGCATCGTCGGTCGACACCTCAAAACGCCCGACCGTCCAATAGTTCCAACCGAAATAGGCGCCGGCGCCGAGAACGATGAGGCCGGCGCTCGCGAGCAGCAGGCGGCGAAGGCGATTTTTGGCCGGCGCTGGCTGCTGACCCTCGGCGGCGCCGCCGACGAGTGCAGTTTGCAGTTCAGGCTTCGCGTGGGGCGCAGATTCGGCGACCGGGCGCTCAACCGGATCGCCCGCCGGCCCCCGACGGGCGGCGGCCGGTTGCAGGATCTGCATCGCTTCCTTCTCGGAAATTGCGCGGTCGATCTCGACCGCACCCGGATGACGCGCCATGGCTTGGACCCTTCCCTCAAAACCCGGCCGGATCGAATTTGACTCGTCGGCCTCTAATTAGGAAACTTGATATTCTCCAAAATAGCCGCTACATGCTTTCTGTCAAGAGCGGCAGGGAAAAATTTCGCATGAGCGACATCGAGGCTGTCAGCAAACGGTCGCGCGGGCGCCCCCCGACAAGGACCGACGACGAGACGCGCCACCTCATCGCCGAAGCGGCGCGCCATGAATTCATGGCGCATGGCTATGCCGGCGCCTGTATCGACGACGTCGCCAAGGCGGCCGGCGTGTCGAAGAAGACGCTCTATCGGCTGATTCCCGCCAAGGCGGATCTGTTCAAGGCGTCGGTGACCGACCGGATCGCGCGATTCAAACTGGCGGTCGACGAAGAAACAAGCGGGCGCAATTTCGCCAATGCGCTGGAACGACTGCTGACCGAGTATGGCAATCTGACTTTATCGGCGGAGACGATCGCCATTCAAAAACTGGTGATCGCCGAATCCGGCCGGTTTCCAGAACTGGCGGCCAGTTTCTACACCGAGGCGATCGTCGCGACCCGCGAGGTTTTCGAGGCCTTCCTTTCGCGCCAATGCGTGCGCGGATTGATCGACCTCGACGACCCCGGCGCCGCGGCGGGGATGCTGCGCGGCATGATGGCGATGGAGCCGCAACGCGCAGCGATGATCGGGCGCGCTGGCGTTCCCAGCGCGGCTGAGATCGCGGAGCGTGCGCGCACTTGTGTTCGCTTGTTTCTGCGCGGTTGCCTGAGGAGCAGCGCCGGGGTGCGCGCCGGCGGCGCTTGAACGGAGAAAGCGCAAGTCGCGCGTCGATTGCAAGCGGTCTCGAGCGGCTGCGGCGGCCGCCAAAGCGCTGGCGTCTTGACCGAATTGGAAATGGCCCCGGAGCCGCCCGGCGGCCCTGCCGGCATCGGTCGTTTTCAGCAAACAGAGCTTGGCGCCCTGCGCCTCTCTTCTGCTAGGATAGCCCTCAAAAGCTCTTTTTTGCTGTTTAGCTGAGGCGGCATGGCCATCCATTCAGAAGTGAAGCCTCTTTCGGCGCCGAATGTTTATCTGCTCGGCATGGCCTGCTTTCTGGTGCTGGTCGGCTTTGTCGCGCTGATTCTCTATAAGCAGATCGCGATCGCCTTCAACGCCAATCCCGGGCTGAACGGCTTGATCCTGTTCGTGCTTTTCCTTGGCGCGGTATTTGCGTTCCGCCAGATCATCCGCCTGTTCCGGGAAATCCGCTGGGTCAATTCGCTGCGCAGCGAACGCGTCCAGCCGCCGCGCCGCGGCCCGCGGCTGCTCGGCCCGATGGCGACGCTGATCAACGCCGGCGCCGGCGCGCGCGGCCTGTCGACCGCGACTTCAAGGGCGATCCTCGATTCGATCGGCTCCCGCCTCGACGAGGGCCGCGAACTCAATCGCTATCTGATCGGCCTGTTGGTCTTCCTCGGGCTGCTTGGCACGTTCTGGGGCCTGCTCGAGACGGTCCATTCGATCAGCGGCGTCATCAATGCGATGCAGACCGGCTCCGACGCGACGACGATGTTCGACGATCTGAAAACCGGCCTTGCCGCGCCGATCGCCGGCATGAGCATATCCTTCACGTCCTCGCTGTTCGGCCTCGCCGGTTCGCTGATTCTCGGCTTCCTCGACCTGCAGGCGGGGCAGGCGCAGAACCGCTTTTACACCGAACTCGAAGACTTCCTGGCCAGCCATGCCGAGCTGGCGAACCCGCCGGCCGTCGAAGTGCTGCCCGAAAAAGCCGCCGCCCTCGATCCGCTCGACCAGCGCAAGAGCGCCGCCGCGCTCGCTAATCTCGCCGAAGGCATCCAGGGCCTCGTGGCGCATATGCGCCAGGAGCAGCAGCTCATCCGCGACTGGGTTGAGGCGCAGGCCTCGCAGCAGGAGGAGGTCCGCAAACTCCTCGAACGGCTGGCGCGCGAACATGAAACGCGCTGAGCCTTCGACCAGTTAGGGAGAGCTGAACATGGCCCTTGCGCGCGGACGCCGACATGAAAGCGTCAATTATTGGCCCGGCTTCGTCGACGCTTTGTCGACCATGTTGCTCGTCATCATCTTCTTGTTGTCGGTGTTCATGCTCGCGCAATTCTTCCTGTCGCGCGAAGTCACCGGCAAGGACACCGCGCTCGCCAAGCTCAATCATCAGATCGAGGAACTGACCAGCCTGCTGGCGATGGAGCGCACCGCCAAAAATGACGCGCAATCCAATCTCGGCTCCTTGAGCGCGACGCTCGACGCTTCCAAAAAGGAACAGGCGCGGCTGCAGGGGATCATCGCCGACAATGCCGCCAACGCCGAGCAGGCCGGCGGCAAGGCTTCGGCGGCGACGCTGGCGCTCGAAGCGCAGAAGGATATTTCGTCGCGGGCACTCGCGCAGGTCGATATTCTCAATCAGCAGATATCGGCGTTGCGCCGCCAATTGGCGGCGATCGAGGACGCGCTCGCGGCTTCCGAGGCGTCGGGCAAGGACGCGCAGACCAAGATCGCCGATCTCGGCGCCAGGCTGAACACCGCGCTGGCGCAGAAGGTGCAGGAATTGTCGCGCTATCGCTCCGATTTCTTCGGCCGCCTGCGCCAGATCCTTGGCTCGCGGCCGGGCATCCGGGTGGTCGGCGACCGTTTCGTCTTCGAATCCTCGGTCCTGTTCGATTCGGGCAAAGCCGAGGTCAGCGCCGCCGGCCATCAATCGCTGGACGATCTGGCCGCTGCGATCATCGATCTCGAACGCGAGATACCGCCTGACATTCCCTGGATCCTGCGCATCGACGGCCATACCGACAAGCATCCGATCTCAGGCGGCCCGTTCAAATCGAACTGGGATCTTTCGGCCGCGCGCGCCATCGCGGTGGTGCAATATCTCATCACCAAGGGCATCCCGCCCGACAGGCTCGCGGCGGCCGGATTTGGCGAGTTCCAGCCGATCGATCCCGGCGAGGACGAAGACGCCCTTGCGCGCAACCGGCGAATCGAATTGAAGCTGACGGAACGGTGAAATCAAAACGCTAAGGTCGTCCGTGGAACAGCGCAAGCTTGTAACGTCGGGCTCGCCGCTCGAGCCCCAGATCGGCATGAGCCGCGCCGTGCGGGTCGGTCCGATCCTGGCGGTGGCGGGAACCGCTCCTATCGGTCCGGATGGCGCCGCGGCCCACCGCGGCGATGTCTACGCGCAGAGCAAACTCTGTCTCGACATTATAAGACGCGCCATTGAGGAGGCTGGCTGTTCTCTGTCTCAGGTCGTTCGCACCCGCGTGATGCTGACCAATATCGATCAATGGCGCGAAGCCGCGCGCGCCCATGGCGAATCGTTCGGCCAGATAAAGCCAGCCTGCACTTTCGTCCAGGTCTCGCGCTTCATCGACCCCGATTGGCTGGTTGAGATCGAAGCGGACTGCGTCGCGCCCGATCTTTGAACAAGGCGAACAGCCTCGAAGCCGGCGGCGCCGACGCGCTGTTCGATCTGGTCAAGCTCTTGCATCGATCAGATCATCGATGACGATGGAATTCTTCGCATCGTCGAAGACATCATCCGGGATCGGTTCGCGGCGCTCGAGCGAAACCATGTCCTGGTTCTTGCGAACGAATGGCCGCATGCGCGCCTCGCAGCGCTCGAAAGCCGAGACATGGTCCTTCGGCGTCCGCGTCAGCTCCCGGGCGAGCACGAAGGCGCCGATCAATGCGAGGCTGGTGCCCTGTCCGGTAAAGGGCGTCGGGCAATAAGCGGCGTCGCCGGCCAGCGAGACGCGCCCCTTCGACCAGTTTTCCATGCGCACCTGCGCCAGGGCGCCGAAATAGAAATCCTGCGCCGGCGCCATCGCTTCGATGAGGCGGGGGACGTCGCCTTTCAGATGTGCGCAGCGCTTCGCCACCAGTTCTTTCTGGGCGGCGACGTCGCCGCGCGGATCGTCGGCTGGCCACAATCCGAATCCGAGATTGACGCGCAGTTCTCCATTGTCGCGGGCGGGATAGATTACGTAGCCCGAGGCGGCGTCGCGAAAAGCAATCTGCCAGTCGCGCAGATTTAAGAGATTGGGCGTGGTGAAAATCGCCAGGGCGACGCCCAGCGGCCTGGTCAGTGATGGCTCCTCGCCGAAGGCGAGACGGCGGGTGTTCGAGTGGAGCCCGTCGGCGCCGATGACGAGATCGAACCGCTCCGGCGCCCTTTGCTCGAAGGTCACGGCGACGCCTGCATCGTCCTCATCCAGCGCGGCGATCGCATCGCCGTAGATATAGGTCGCGACGGGCTGGCTGGCCTTCAGCAAAAGCCCGGCAAGATCGTCGCGCAGGATCTCGATGTCGCCGCTGTTGAGCCGCCCGGCGCTTATCGTGCGTTCTTCGGTGCGGGACAATTCCTTGCCGTCGATATCGACCATCGACATACCCTTCAGATGCGTGCGCATCGCGCGCGCCTCCTCGAGCAGCTGCATTTCCTGCATGACTTTGAGTGCGGGCCCGCGAATGTCGATGGCCTGGCCGCCCGCACGCGGCGCTGCGGCACGCTCAACGACCGTGACCTCGAAGCCGCCTTTTCCAAGCCAGTAAGCGAGGGTCGGTCCGGCAATGCTGGCGCCGGAAACGAGAACCTTGGACATCCAACCTGATCCTTCACTACTGAACATCGCCGGCCGATGATACCGCGCGGCACAGTAAATGTCCGCTCCCTGCCGTCCCCTCGATCATTACCGGCGGCGGCGTTGCGACGCCGCAACACTTACGTGTGATGATGCGGAACGGAAGCCTGCTTCGGCAGTTACTGTGGCATCCGGTCCACCCAGCCGGATCGACCGATCGAAGAGGACCATCTCATGAAGACGCTTCTGTTAGGCACGATAGCTTTCGCGATGACGTTCGGCGCCGGATTGGCGGGCGCGTCAACACCGGCGCCGCATTTTGCGACTTCGGTTCCCGTCTGCATTTCCAAGTCGTCGCCGATCCTGGACAATCATTACGGCTATGACGATCGCACCTGCCCGACGAAGATGATCGAGGGCCGCGCCGCTTCTTTGGATAGCGGTTCCGCGCGCACTCGGTAAAGACCGCCGCGCGAAAGACCAAGGGTCGCCGAGGACATCCTCCCGGCCCCGTCTTTTGCATCGCGTCTGAGGGCGCACGCCGCCCGAGAACCGCGAGTAGTTACCACGAACGATCAATCCTGCACGATCAAGTTCGAGATCGAGCCGTTGTTCGCTTCGAGGGCGGCGTGATTTGGGGCTGAACGGTTTGCGACCGACTGCGCGCCGCGGACTGACGGTGGCGCCTCAAGCCCAGTCTGGATCGCTTCATCGCTGCGCTCTCTCGCGATGACGACCCCCCTCACTCCGCCGCGTCGCGCTCGCTCTCCAGCGCCGCCGCGCCGGTCTCGAATTGCAGGCGCGCAAGGCGCGCGTAGAGACCGCCCTGGGCGAGCAGGGTCTGGTGCGTGCCCTGCTCGACGATGCGCCCACCGTCCATCACCAGGATGCGATGAGCGTTGACGATGGTGGCCAGGCGATGGGCGATGACCAGCGTGGTGCGGCCCGCCATCAGCGCATCGAGCGCGCCCTGCACGAGAGTTTCGTTTTCGGCGTCGAGCGCGGAAGTCGCTTCGTCAAGCAGTAGCACCGGCGCGTTTTTCAGGATCGCGCGGGCGATCGCCAGCCGCTGCCGCTCGCCGCCCGACAAAGTGACGCCGCGCTCGCCGATCAAAGTGTCGTAGCCTTGCGGCAGCGCTTTGATGAAAAGGTCAGCGGCGGCGCGCTCGGCGGCGGCGCGGATCTCATCACGGCTCGCGCCTGGCGCCCCATAGGCGATATTGTCGGCGATGCTGGCGCCGAAAATCACTGCGTCCTGCGGGACCAGCGCGATACGCGCGCGCAGATCGGCCGGATCGGCCTGAGCAATGTCAATTCCATCGAGCGAAACAATTCCGCTGGTCGGATCATAGAAGCGCAGCAGTAATTGAAAGAGCGTCGATTTGCCGGCGCCGGACGGGCCGACGATAGCGACGACTTCGCCTGGCGCGACGCTGAGGCTGAGGCTCTTCAAAACGAGATCGCCGGGCCGGCCGGGATAGGCGAAAGAGACGGAAGCAAAAGCGATCTCGCCGCGCGGCGGCGACGGCAAGGCAATGGGATGGAGCGGCGCTTTGATCTTCGGCGCGATCGCGAGAATCTCGGCGATGCGGCCGGCCGCCCCCGCCGCGGCGGAGACTTCGCTCCATACTTGCGAGAGTTCGCCGAGGGCGCCGGCGGCGAGCACCGCGAACAGCAGGAATTGCGACAGCGCGCCGCCGGTCATCGCGCCCGCCAGCACGTCCTGCGCGCCGAGCCAGAGCACCAGCACGACGCTGCCGAAGGACAGGAAGATCGCGGCGATAGTGACGAGGGAACGCGACAGCGTTGTCGCGCGCGCCGCCTGATAGGCGCCGAGCGCCGCCTGGCGGAAACGCGCGACGCTCGCAGGTTCTGCGAGGAAGGCCTGCATGACGCGCACCGCGGACAAGCTTTCGGTGGCGAAGGCAGTGGCCTCGGCCAGCGTATCTTGCGCCGCCCGCGAGCGCTCGCGCACCGCCCGGCCCGCCGCATAGAGCGGCAGGATGATGACGGGAATCGCGACCAGCACATAGGCCGAAAGTTTCGGGCTGGTGACGACCATCATGGTCACCGCGCCGATGAACATGAAGAAATTGCGCAAGGCGATCGACGCCGACGAGCCGAAGGTCGATTTGAGCTGGGTGGTGTCAGTCGACAGCCGCGAGACGATTTCGCCGGTCTTCTCGGAATCGAAAAAGCTCGCGTCGAGCCGGGTCAGATGGGCGAAAAGATCGCCGCGCAGATCGGCGACCACCCGCTCGCCGAGCGTCATGACGAAATAATAGCGTAGGCCCGAAGCGAGGGCGAGAACGGCGACCACGCCGATCATCGCGATGAAATATGCGTGGATCAGCCCCGCGCGCTGTTCGGAAAATCCGTAGTCGATCATCCGGCGCACCGCGATCGGCACTACCAGGGTCGCGCCCGAGGCGACGATAAGGGCGATCAGCGCGCCGGCGATGCGGCCGCGATAAATAAGGGCGTAGGGCAGCAGCGGACGCAGAGCCGCCAGGGATGGGCGGGCGGGCCGGTTTCCAGCGTCAGACCGTTCACTCATCTCCTCACTGCGCTCCTGCCCTGGCTTCCCGCTGGGTTACCTATGACTTCTAGCCGAAAATCAAGTCGCCTCCCCCATCGGCGGCGCTTGTGTCGCAGGCCCGCCTCCATTATAGCAGGCGCCAACGCGAGCCGCCGGCCCCCCGGCGGCTCCGATCTGTTTTGCAAGGACGCGACGATGAAGGCCGATATCCACCCCAATTATCACATGATCAAGGTCGTCATGACCAATGGCGAGGAATTCTTCACCAGGTCGACCTACGGCGCCGAAGGGGCGACGCTCAATCTCGACATCGATCCCAACACCCATCCGGCCTGGACCGGCGGTTCGCAGCAATTGCTCGATCGCGGCGGCCGTCTGTCGCGCTTCAACACCCGCTTTGCCGGCCTGTCGCTCGGCGGCGCGAAGAAATAGGGCTTTCGCTGCTTGTCCATGGCAACATCCTAAACGGATGTTGCACTTCGTTTGTGAGTCTACGGAATCCAGGCTAGCTTCACCCGCATCCGTCGGGATCGGTTGCGCGGGAATGACAGGCATAATCCACAGCCGCCAGATAGAGCCCGCAGGCGGGCGCGACCTGACCGCAGCGGCTGCGGTCGGCGGCGTCCAGCGCCGCTTTGAGATCGCCGGCGCTCCAATAGCCGGCGCCGACATGTTCGAGCGAGCCGACCATCGAGCGCACCTGCCGGTGCAGGAACGATAGTGCGCTGACCCGCAATTCGATGAGATCGCCGCTGCGCTTCACGTTGAGGCTTGTCAGCGTGCGCACCGGGCTCGCCGCCTGGCATTGCGAATCGCGAAACGTCGAGAAATCGTGGCGCCCGATCAGCGCCTGGGCGGCCGCGTCCATCGCTTCAGCGTCCAGCACCCGCTTCACGTGCCAGGCGCGGCCGCGCTCGATGGTGAGCGGCGCGCGGCGATTGACGATGCGGTAGAGATAATGGCGCATGCGCGCCGAATGGCGCGCGTCGAACTCAGCCGCGACCAGTTCGGCGCTGAGCACTGCGATCGGCTGGGGGACAAGATGCGCGTTCAGCGCCTCGCGCAGCCGCCGGCCGTCCCAGCCCTTTTCCAGATCGACATGCGCGACCTGCCCGCTGGCATGGACGCCCGCGTCGGTGCGCCCGGCGCCATGGGCGGCGATGGCGACGCCGCAAAGCGCGACAAAGGCCGCCTCCAGCGCCTCCTGCACGGAAAGCCCATTGGCCTGTCTCTGCCAGCCGACGAATGGCGCGCCGTCATATTCAAGCGTCAGTTTGTAGCGCGGCATGGGCCAGAGATGCGGGAAAGCGTGAATGATGCGGTCGGACGGAGCGCGCCGAGGAGCGCCGCGGGAGACCGAATGTCAAGCCGCGCTTGAGGCGAATCGTTTCGGCCATAAAAATATTAAATCTACTAAATGAATAAGATTATTATGTTTCAACATATGTCATCAATGAGATAGGTGGGAGTTCGCAACCGCACGCGCACGATCCGTTCGGCGCTGCGCCCCATTGTGGATTGTCCATCCCTATGGCAGCTTCGATGGGATCGCTGTTGTGACGGAGCTGCGCGCGGCAAGCGGTCAACAACAGGATTGGCGTCATTTTTGCTAGGCTTGGCCGGCCGATGAGGCGGCGAATGGAGGGCAGATTCATGTTCAAATCGACCCATAGTCTGCTACTGGCGGGCTTCAGCCGCCGGTCGTTCCTGAAATCCACCGCGGCTGTGACTCTTGGCGCCGTGGCGTCGCCCGCCATTGTCAGCAATGCGCTGTCCTCCTCGGGCGAACTCAGCATCCTCAACTGGGATGACGAATTGCCCGATCCGGTGATCCCCGATTTTGAAAAAGCCACCGGCATCAAGGTCACTTCGACGCCGTTCTCGCAGAACGAGGAGCAGATCAACAAATTGCAGGCGACCAGCGGCGCCGGCTTCGATCTCTGCCAGCCGACGCATGACCGCGCGCCGCAATTTAAAGACATCGGCGTGCTGCAGCCGCTCGACGACAAGCGCGTCAACCTCGACCTGATCGTCCCCTCCCTGCTCAAGGCCTCCACGTCCAACTGGACCTGGGACGGCAAGCTTTACCACGTGCCGCATTGCTGGGGCACCGAGGCGATTTCCTGGCGCAACGATCTGACCAAAATCGCGCCGGAAGACCTCTCCTTCGGCACGCTGTGGAACGACGAATACAAGGGCAAGGTGCAGGGCCGCCCGCATTCGCTGCTCCTAGGCATCGGCCTGTGGATGGACGGGACGGGCAAGCTGCCGACCAATCGCATGCTCGATTCGTTCAAGGACGAAGAGTCGATGAAAAAAATCTACGATGTGATTTTGAGGGAGGCGATCGACCGCAAGGCGTGGATCAAGCAATTCTGGGATTCGGCCGACAACACCAAATCCGGCCTGATGTCGAACGGCGTCGTCATCGGCCAGACCTGGGACGGGCCGGTGATCAGTCTGAAGAAGGCAGGCAAGCCGATTTCCTACCAGGCGCCGAAAGAGGGCGCGATCGGCTGGGTCGACGGCTGGGCGCTGAGCAAGGCCTCGAAGAATGTCGATCAGGCCTATGCTTTCCTCAATTACCTCCATTCCCCCGAGGGCGCGGCGAAAGTCGCTGAGGGCTCCGGCTACAATCCGTCGGGCGTAGGCGCCGACAAGCTTCTGTCCGACAAAGCGCGCGGCATTTTCAGCGAAGCCTATCCCGGCGCTTCGATCGACAAAATGTGGTGGCGCCCGGTCGAGCCCTCATGGTTCGCCGAGCTGCGCTCGCAATATGCGGAGAAATACAAGGCGGCGTAGCGGGCGGTCGGGGCGGTTCAAGCGCCTCCGTCATGGCCGGGCTTGTCCCGGCCATCCACGCGGCGCCGCTGCGCACGACGTTCACGGGAGCGTGGG
>Ga0209006_10000173_pt1 | contig 68028 bp, 47 predicted proteins | sample JacPin_JW_Ref_O2_FD_188567 | JGI IMG/M metagenome (GOLD analysis project Ga0209006, IMG submission 188567) | Forest soil microbial communities from Algoma, Ontario, Canada - Jack Pine, Ontario site 1_JW_Ref_O2 (SPAdes) (version 2) | ecosystem: Environmental > Terrestrial > Soil > Boreal... | reverse complement strand
ATTTTCCTGCTCTCGCTGATCGGCATTCCCATGACCGGCGGCTTCTTCGCAAAATTTTACGTGTTCAGCGCCGCGCTGAAAGCAAACCTGGTCTGGCTGGCCTTGATCGGCTTCATGAACAGCGCCATCGGAGCCTATTATTATCTGCGAATCATCGTCATGATGTACATGCGGGAGTCGCGGCGGGACGTTCCCGTCACTCGTATTCCCTGGGGTCTTGGCGTGGCTCTGGCCATCAGCGTTGCAGCCACGCTTTACCTCGGCATCCTGCCCAACCGGGTCTTGCAATTTACACTCCAGTCAGCTCAAGAGGTTGTGCAGCAGCGCGTTTCACCACCTTCCGACGCTACTGGCGCCGTGCGCACGCCCTTCTAGGGCAAGGGCTCCGGTTCTGTGGAAATCGCCAAAACGCGCCAAAACGCGCAATTGACAAGCACCTTGGGCCGCGTGCATCATGTGTGGGCACCCAGAGAGTAGTTCTCCCGCGGGGAGAACTAAAACTGCCCGGAGGATAGCAAATGTCTCAACTTGTTCGGAAACTTTGGTCGGAAGATGCGGGACAAGACATCGCCGAATATGCTGTTATGCTTGCTGTGATCCTGGTTCTGGTGGTGGGGACCGTCCGGCTGATCGGGACAAATGCGAACAACGCATTCTCGAATGTGGCTAGCTCCATCCAGTAGTTGGAATCGAGCTGGCGTTGTGAAAACGCCCGGGCAACGCGAATTTTGTATCGATTGAGAAAACACCGATGACGCGATTTACTTTGAGCACGGCATTGTTCCGCTACTGGTTTACGGTGGCGGCTGCGGCCAGGCTTGCAGAGATCGACCCGGTGAAAGTCACCTAGATCCCGACAAGTTTTGAGCCGCAAGCCGCGATTAAGATCGCGGCTTTTGTATTTCAGGTCGCAAGCAATCCAGAAAGAGAGTGCTCCTTATGATCGTTAACATGTCGGAAAAAGCCACGGAGCAAGAGATCGCGCATGTGATTGACCGCATCCGCGAAGCCGGCTACCAGCCTCACGTCACCCGTGGCACGGAACGCACCATCGTAGCCGCCGTGGGCAGCGGACGCCGCCACGAGATCGAAGCCCTGCAAGTGGCCCCGGGGGTCGACAATGTCGTGGCCATCGCACAACCCTTCAAGCTGGTCAGCCGCCAGGTAAAACCGGAGCGCTCCATCGTGCATATCGACGGTGTCGCTATCGGAGGTCCCGACGTTGTGGTGATCGCCGGCCCCTGCTCCGTCGAATCGCGCCAGCAATTGCTGGACACCGCGCACGCCGTGAAACGTGCGGGCGCCACGATGCTGCGCGGAGGCGCCTACAAGCCGCGTACTTCTCCGTATGATTTTCAGGGACTCGGCCTGGAAGCACTCAAGATTTTGCGCGAGGCAAAGCAGGAAACCGGTTTGCCGCTGGTCACCGAAGTGATGAGCACCGAAGATGTTGACATTATCTGCGAGCACGTCGACATGCTGCAGGTGGGGGCTCGCAACATGCAGAACTTCGCGCTCCTGCGCCGACTGGCCACGGTGAAGAAGCCCATCCTGCTCAAGCGCGGCCCTTCAGCGACGGTGAAAGAGTGGCTGCTGGCCGCCGAGTATCTGCTTTCCGGAGGCAATTCTGAAGTCGTGCTCTGCGAACGCGGAATCAAAACCTTCGAAACCGAAATGCGCAACACCATCGATCTCGCCGCCGTTGCTCTGGCTCGCGATCTTTCTCATCTGCCGGTCATCGCCGATCCCTCGCACGGAACCGGCAAGCAGAGCCTGATTGCGGCGGTCTCCCGCGCCGCAGTCGCCGTGGGAGCTGACGGCCTGATCATCGAAGTCCATCCCTGCCCCGAGCGCGCCCTCTCGGACGGCCCGCAGTCACTGGATTTTTCTGGATTCGAGAAAGTGATGCGCGGGTTAACCGAGCCCTTGCGGAGAACGGCAACTGTTGCCGCGCCCGCGGAGTCTTAATAGGACCGGGACGCCAAGACGGCAGGACCGTTCAGGGGTTCCTAGTTCGCGGGCGCCCCCGCAACCGGCAGTTTCACCTGCATGGCGGGATCGCCCAACAGAATATAAGTCTTGCGAACCATGGCATCACCGATTTGCGACTTCGCCGCGACGATCGCATCGCCCAAAGTCGGCTGAGAAGAACTGAGCACGCTGTTCACCACCAGCGCATCCAACTTCACCTGCGGCGGAGCCTGGTTCAGGCCGCTCGACGCCAGCACCGCCACGCCACCGCCATTCGGGGCCAGAATCAGCGTAACCGCCAGTGGTTGGGCATAGACGTCCTGGAAGAACCCGTTCAGGCAATCCATGATGAAAAATACCGGCAACTGCGAGCCGTTGGTCAGCGTGGCCACGGTGCTGTCGTCGAAGATATCTGAACCCGACCATTGCTCCTCGGAACCGTGTCCGATGTAATTCACCAGCAACTGCCCCGAGTTGATCGCGGATACAATCTGTTCCCGTGCGGCCACGGCTCCCACCGTGCTCGTGAACACGTCGGTCACCTGCAACGACGAAGGCATCTCAGTTTGCACGGTCTGGCTATCCTGGCTAAAGTTGATCGAGTCGTTCTGGTCGGCCACCACCAGGCCCTGCCCCGTCCAGGTTCCGTTCGTGGACTTGCCCTCATAAGCCGCGATTTTCCCCACGACCGTATTGGCTTCGTCGAGAGTGCTCACTGGCAACCGTCCGGTCGCGATGGTCGGCATGCCGGTGTTGTCGAAATCGGAGAACCAGTCGTCGGAAGCAGTCATCAAACCTGTGGCTGCCACGATCTTCGTGGGCACAAAATCGAGATACCCATATCCCAGATAATTTCTCGGATCCAACGACGCTCGCCCATTCAGCAACAGATACTTCGGCTTGATCCTCCAGTTCTGGTTCGCAGTCTGCAAGAACTGGCGGATGACATAAGGGCTGCGTTCCCCGAAGTTGAACTCGTCATACAAGTCGCCGATCGGGACCACAACGGAAGATTTCCCTGCCGCCTTATGCGACGTCACCAACGGAGGCAGCGCACCCACGAAGTTCTCGTGAGAAACCATCGCTATCTCAGCGCCGGGTTGCGCGCTGTGCCAGGTGGAAGGATGGTTCGCCCGCAGGCCGGCGGCAACGGCAATCTGGTCGGCGGCAACGGCCAGCAGCGTGTGCCGGGCCGAAGCGATTCCAGCGGTTGTCGCCCACGGCACTTGCACGGCGAATGTATAGGTTCCCTGATTTACCGAACCTGGGCTGGCCACGATCTGCGGAGTAAGCTGCACAGGCTGCGCCGGATCGGTGATGTCCAGCAACGCAATCGTCCCGTTCGTAAACCCACCGACAGTGATCTCTTCTCCGGCACGGCCGCTAAACTTGAGCTGGTCGGAATCCGCCGCATACAGGTGCGGATAGGCGATCCGTATGTCGCTCACCAGGCTGGTATCGTATTCACCGTTTTGCGCGGTCAGCGTGATCGTGTTGCTGCCGGCCTGCAGAACACCCGGCGGCAGACTCACGTGGAAATTCCCCAACTGCTGGCCAGTGAAAGTCACGTCTCCCAGCACGGTCCCGTTTAGCGCAACGCTCACATCGTGCGGAAAACCCTTGATCACTCCCCGTAGCGCAACATCCAAGGTCGCCGGCTGCGTCGAGGACGCGTTGAAGTTCGGTGTCTGCATCACCTGCTCTTCCGCAGTCGTGGAAATCAGCGGCCCGAAAAAGTTGCTGCCATCCGGCGTGATCAGCGCGGCAAAATAAATTGTGCGTGGTTGTATTTCTACCGTGTATAGGAAACTCGCCGCGGGCTGGTTCGTGCCGGAACTGGCCTGCAGCTGGGGAATCCTCAGGCCAGGTCGAGTTCCCGCGAGCAGCCAATACACTCGCGTGCCCGAATACTGCGTATCGATGCCGGTGCCGTAGAAGCTGATGGACGCCTGTGGTCCGAAACTTCCCGGACCGCCCGCCGCTCCCGTGATCTGGATGGGCAGCTCGACGGCCTCAGCATAGAGTTGCAGCGATGCCGGATCCACGTTCGGATCGAGCCCGGCTTTCACCAGGTCCGGCTGCGCCACCGAATACCAGCCCTCGTGCTTCACCAGAATCTTCACCGCAGGATGAGCCGCCAGCTTGAACTGCTCCTGCATCTGGATTGTGGTCGGCAGAGCAACGGCAGGCAGAGTCTCCACCGGATGGCTTCCCGCGACCGCCGCAGGCTGCGCCTGGTTCAATTGGCTCAACATCAGCGTCTGGGCCGCAGCTGATTCGCTGGCCGACTGATCACTCGATGACGCGGTCGCGGCTTCCTCCACCGAAACCGGCCCGTGCATCGTACGAGTACCATTCACGTCCACATCTTCGAGCCAGTACTCGGCGCCCGCGCTGCTGGCGTAAGGGTCGATCCAGTGGTAGGACTTGCCGGAATGTTTGGGCAGAGCGCCACTCATCCACAACGCCGAGCCCGCAATCAGCGACGGATTCAGTCGAACCCGGTTCCCGTTCAGCTCGCGGTAAATGTTGAACCCGAGATTGTTCGCCTCGCCGCCAGTCTTCCAGGTGAGCAGCACGCGGTTGGCGCCGTTCCGATCCGTGCCCGACCGGGCTGCGAACGCTTGCAGCCGGATGCTCGTTGGTGCCGTAATCGTTTCCGTCTGGGTAGAAGAATTGTTCGCAGGGTTCGGGTCAGTCTGGTCCGCAGTGACCGTCGCCGTATTCGACACGATGCCCGGCGTCCCGGCATCGGTCAGGATCGTGATGGTCGCCGTCCCAGCGTTCGCCATGGTCCCCAAGAGACACGTCACCGAGCCGCCGGCTTCCGAGCAAGTGCCGGTGGTCGTGGTAACCGAGAGGTAAGTCACCGCGGTCGGCAGCGTATCTGCGACCGTTACATTCGTCGCCGATGCCGGACCGTTGTTCGTTACCACCAGCGTGTAAGTAAGATTCTCGCCTTGCGAAACTGGATTTGGCGTCGCCGTTTTCACAATCGCCATGTCAGCGCTGTTGGCGTTCGCAACAAGCACCGTAGCCGTCGCGCTGTTGGTGGTCAGATTCGGCACCACGTTGCCCGCCGAAGCAGTTGCCGTGTCAGGAATATTCGTTCCCGAGGGAGCACTTGCGTTCACCTGCATCACCAGGCTGAAGCTGGCCGTGCCATTCACCGCGATGCTCGTCCCCGCACCCGCTGTACAAGTGATCGTGCCTGTTCCTCCCACCGCAGGCGTAGCACAAGTCCAACCCGCTGGGTGAGTAATGCTCTGGAAGTTCATGTTCGCCGGGACAGTCTCGGTCAGCGTGGCCGTGGCCGCAGTCGTAGCCGCCGGTCCGAGATTCGTGATCACCTGTGTATAGGTCACGTTTGTTCCCGCAGCAGCTGTCGATACTGACGGCGTATTCGCCATCGAGAGATCCGCCTGCCCCGCGGCCGCAACCACGTCGGTCGCGGTCGCCGAGTTGTTGGCTAAATTGGGATCCGTCGTTGCCGACGTCACCGTCGCCGTGCTGTTGATCGCCGTCCCGGCTGGCGTTCCCGCATTGACGGTCACCGTATAAGTAAAAGTCGCGGTCCCGGGCGCGAAGCTGGCGTCGGTGCAAGTACCCGTAGCCGCCGTGCAAATCCACGTTCCGCCCGGCCCGGTGAGCGACACCAGAGTTGTATTCGCCGGCAGCGTATCGGTCAGCGTAACGCTGGTCGCCGTGCTCGGACCGGAATTTGTCACCACTTGCGTGTACGCAACGTTAGCGGTCGCCGCCACCGGCACCGGAGACGCGGCGTTCGTTAGGCTCAGATTGGCCGAGTTTGCCACTCCAACCGTGGCAGTGGCGCTGTTGTTGCCCGGGTTCGGATCCGTAGGCGTCGTATCCGCCACCGATACCGTATCGCTGATACTTCCCGTTGCCGTCGCGCCTACCGTAACCACAAATGTGAAGGTCAGCGAAGAGCCCGAAGTCAAAGCATTTCCTGCGTTGTTCGTGCAGATGAGCGTCGCCAGAGTGCAGGTCCATCCCGCGGGCCCCGTCAGCGACACGCCCGTCGTGCCCGTCGGAAGCGCCTCAGTCACCGTGATCGTGCCCGCCGTCGCCGATCCTGCGGTCGCCGGTCCCAGGTTCTTCACGGTCTGCGTATAGGTAATGTTGCTGCCCGCCGTCGCCGGACTCGGACTGGCAGAGTTCGCCATGCTCAAATCGGCGTCTCCCGCAACTGTCACCGCAATGTTCACGGTCACCGAGTTATCCGAGGGGTTGCTGTCTTTCGTGGCCGAAGCCGCCGTCGCCGTGTCGGCGATAATCGTTCCCGCCGGCGTGGGATTGTTTACCTTATACACAGCGGTAATCGTCGCAGTAGATCCGGGCGGGACGCTGGGGTTGGTACACGCCACCGGAGCAGCGTTCGGACAGGTCCAGGTGCCGCCGCCGGTCGTCACCACTGCTACCGAAGTAAAAGTCGTGTTGTTGGGATTCGCTTCATTGAATTTTGCCGTCACGCAATTGCTGGGACCGTGATTGGTCACCGTCTGCGTATACGTGATCGTGCTGCCCTGCGTTACCGGATTCGGTGTCCCGCTGTTGGTCACCGTCAAGTCGCAAACCATGGTTACCAGCGTCGCCGTGGTCGTGGTGCTGGTGTTCACCACGTTCGTCGCCGTGACTGACGAAGTTGCGGTGATCGTGCCCGCCGCGATTGTGGGCGCGACGTTCAGCACGACAATAATGTCTGCCGCAGTTCCCGGAGCCATGCTTGGGTCCGTGCAATTGACGGTCCCGGTCGCACCGACCGCCGGAGTCGTGCAGGTCCATCCCACGGGCGCAGAAACCGATGCGAACGTGGTATTGGTGGGCGTCACTTCCGTGAAGCTTGCCGTGGTCGCCGCCGCCGGGCCGTTGTTGGTCACCGTTTGCGTATAGGTAATGTCATTTCCGGAAAGCACAGTGCCCGGCGTTGCCGCCGTGGTGAGCACCAGACCGGCCTGCGTGGCTGCGCCCACCACGTCGGTCGCCGTTGCCGCATTCGCACCAAACGCCTGGTTCGCCGCGTTGACCGTTGCCGTATCACTGATCGTGGTTCCGTTGGCGGTGCCGGCGGTCACTTTGTAGACGACCGAGAAAGTCCCCGAAGCGCCTGCCGCGACGCTCGGATTTGTGCACTGCGGCGGGAAGCCCGCGCAATTCCATCCTGCAGGGGGTGAGATCGAGACAAACGTAGTATTTGTGGGTGTGGTTTCGTTGAACGTCGCGGTTGTCGCCGCTGCTGTTCCCGTATTCGTCACCACCTGCGTGTAGGTGATGGGGCTTCCCGCTGCCACTGGATTCGGCGACGCCACGTTCGTCACTGTCAGCTCACCCTTTGCTGTCGTGCCAACCACCGTGTTGACAGTCGCCGTATTGTTCGCTGCATTGGGGTCGTTTGCCGAGGAACTCACGGACGCCGTTTCCGTGATCACCGTCCCGTTGGCCGTTCCGCTGGCCACTTGCATCACCAGTGTGAACGTACCCGATGTGGACCCCGCCATGTCGGAGTTGGTGCAAACCAGGCTCCCCGTCGCTCCCGGACCAATGCACGACCATCCCGCCGGAGCCGAAACGGACACCAGCGCCATATTTGCCGGAATCGGGTCGATCAGTGTCGCGTTGTCTGCGGCACTCGGGCCGTTGTTGGTCACCACCTGCGTATAAGTAATGTTGCTGCCGGCGGTCACCGGGTCGGGCGTTCCCACGTTGGTCACGCTCAGGTCGGCGGTCGAGACCACAGTGGCGACATCGGTCGCGGTGTCATTGGTCAGGTTGATCTCGCCCCCACCCCCCACCATCGCCGTGTTGGTAACGGTCGCGGGCGCAGACTGCGCCACATTCACATTCACTGTGATCGAGGGATAACTGCTGGCCCCGGCCAGCATATCCGGCCGCATGCAACTTACCGTCTGCGCCGCAATCGCGCATGCCCATCCCGTCCCGCTCGCGCTCGTCGGCGTCACTCCCGTGGGCAACGTATCATTGATAGTCACCAGGGCATTGGTCGCGCCGTAGGGACTTACATTCGAAACTGGAATCGTGTAGCTCGCGGTCGAGCCGCGCACAAAATTTCCAACATGGCTTTTGCCCAACGTCATATCCGGCGTGCACTGCGCGCCTGACAATGTTCCCGAAGTCGACGAGATCGACGCATTGGTCACGCTGGACCCGTTCGCCCCTGGCGTAGAACCGTAACTCACGCCAGGGTTTTCCGTGGTTCCACTCGCGGCCCCCGCCACGCTCAGACTGGCCGGAGTCCCCGAAACAAATACAGCTCCACCGCCGCCGCCGCCGCCCGGCCCATGACGATTGCCCAGGGTGTAAGCTTGGCTGGCCCACGCGTCTCCGCCCGTGCCACCGTTAGCGTTGAGCGTGAGGCCACTCTCGCCGCCAGTCGCCGAAAGCACCACGATGCTTCCGCCCGCTCCGCCGCCACCGCCCGCATCGTTCGCGGTTCCGTTGTAGGCTGCGACACCGTTGGCCGTAAGGGTTGCCGTGCCGGTCACCAAGTTGGCGCGAATAATGATCACTCCGCCGCCCGTTGCTCCTCCGCTCGCCTGGTTGTCGCCGTCAGAGTTGTTGCGTGTCCCCGCTCCACCGCCACCCCCCATTGCCACCCGGTTGATCGTCGCCGGAAATGCCGTCCCACCTTCGCCACCCACACTCAGGTTTGTGTCCCAGGAGTCGCCGCCAAATCCTCCCGCTCCGCCATTGCCGCCGCCACCGCCGCCGGCGTTCTCAGTGTTGCCCCCCTGATCAGAGTCCGTACCGCCACCGCCGCCGTTCCCAGGCGCTCCGCGCGCGCTGCTGCCGTCGGTACCCGCCGTCCCGCTGGGATAGCCGGTCGTGGTTTTCACGTAAGTGCCGCCCGTTTCAACCCACAGTGGTGTTCCCGCAATGCCTTCCCCCTTCACCGCATCCACGCCATTCTCCACCGTGCCCGTATACGCCGCTGGCGCGGCGTGAATATAGTCCGTATTGGCGCCGCCCACTCCTCCGTCCAGTTGCATCCCAGCGCCACCGCGGAACCCCAGCCCATCCACCGCCACCGTCGCGCTGTTCAGCGTCAACGTCCCTGAAATATCCAGAGCCAGAACTCCGCCTGTGCTTCCGTTCCAGGCGCTGGCCGTCAGCCCCGAACTCAGCGTCGCACTCGTATATTGCGGCACCACAATCACCTGGTAGGTGCTCTGCCCCGCAGTGGCCGTGGCCACCGACGCATCATAAGCAAACACCAGCCCGCCGCCCGTTCCCGATCCCGTTACCGATACCGATCCACCGCCACTGCTCGCCGAGGTCGCAGTGACAAACTCGTAGTTTCCTGCGCTGTTGAGCGCCGTGAATCCCTGCCCGGTGTCGCCGTTGCCATAAGCAACGCTGTTGACGACGTCAATGCTGGCGTCCTGCATCTGGATTACCAGCAGCAGATTGCCCGCGGCGATTGCGGTTCCCGCGCCCGCCGCGGTCCCGATCGGAATGGACGTTGCTCCCGAGGCCACGCTCGCCGTTCCCGGATAGTACGTATTGATCACACCCGTCAGAGTGCCTCCGGGCGTAGCTTGCGAAACCGTTGCGCATGCGGCAGTCTGCACCGTCGCAACCGCCGTGTAGGAATTATTTCCTGTGTTGGGATCGGGCGGCGTCCCCGAGTCCGTGATGGTCGCGATATTGGCGTACGCTCCGGCAGTGCTGGCCGTGACGGTCACCGTGATGGTCGCCTTCGCTCCGCTGTTCAGCGGCGTCGGCAGCGTACAGTTCACCGGCCCCGTCCCCGTGCACGTAGTTCCCGCGCTGCCAACCGCGGAAACAAATGTTGGCCCTGCCGCCAGCGTATCCGTGAGCGTTACCCCGTTGGCTGCCGACGGGCCGTTATTGGTCACCGTGATGGTGTAGACCGTGTTTGACCCGAGAAAAACTGCGCTGCCCACGCTGGTGCTGACGGCGATGTCTGCAGTCGAGGGATTCACCGAAATGGCGCCCTGCGACCAGTTGGAAGTGGCACTGAAAAGTTCCGAGACCGGCACCACCGGCGCGCCCGTTCTCGAACTGCCCGTCCCTATAACATCCCGGTTGTTTCCGCCTCCGGATGCCGCGTTCCACTGCAAAACCTGGGGGGTCGACATCGTGACGGTCTGACCTACGCCGGTCGCCAGCGTGTCCATCACCATCCCGTTGACCACGCTCGGCACATCGAGTTGCGAGTTGCACAACGACGCCGGGTTCGCGCTGGTCAGGCAACCCGCCACCGCCCCGTCCGCCGAAACAAATGTTCCCATCGGCACCGTCTGGTCCACTCCCGTAAACGTGGTCGCGCCCGCCACCACACCCACGGTCGCAGCAGTCGGAACGTTTACGTTGACCACGACACTGGCAGTTCCGCTGGCGGGCGCCAGCAGAGACCACATCTCGACCCGGCGCGTGAGCCCTGCATCGTTGTGAAATCCTCGCCGAGTAAGAGCGGTCCCGCCGTACGTCACACCGCTCACGGTCGTGCCCGTGCTGTTGGTAAGGTTGATCGAAACCCCCACGATCAACAGACGGTTGGCCGTTGCGGTCGTAGTATGCGGAACCGTAAGCGCCACCGTCCCGGCTCCAGCCGCATCCAGTGACCCGGAGGTCGTCGCATCCACCGCCACCTGCGCCCGCGCCGCCGTCGCCGCCAGCAACACCAATAACAACGCAAAAATGATCGGGGCGCGCGCACCGGCGCGCGTTCCTCCTGTCAGCCTCTTCAACACCCGCTGTCCCCTGGCCGCACACTGCGCCATGCGCCCACGAACTCCCTTGAGCTTCGCCCGGACCATGCCCCGTCCCACGCGCACTTCCTTGGCCTCAGCCACGCCCAGAACTTCCTCCCCGCTCACCGCCGGATCATCCTGCAGTCCGCAGTCTCCGCGCGTGATAAACACATCGCGCTCTGCATCGGCAACTACCAGCCGGTGCAGGCACAGCCGTCCCTCCACCTTGATCAGGACCAGATCTCCCCTGCACAAATCGGCCGAAACCGCAGGTCTCACATGCACAATCTCGCCGTCCCGAATCACCGGCGACATGCTGGCCCCACGCGCCTGAAAGCGGATTCCACTCCCGCCCGCCAGGAGTTCCTGGGCCAACTCCGCAAACAGCTTCGACTGCGCCCGGTCCTCAATCACCTGGTCGCCAATCGCGAAATCGCTAATCGCAAGATCCAAGAATCCTCATACCGGGAAGTTTCCCCGCTCAAGCTATACTGGAATCTTAATATCGAGAGAATCAATGTCGGCCCGAAAGGCCAAAAGATTAGGAACCAAAGTAACGTCAGCGCCACACTCTCCGCGCACCGTCACCGACGCCCCGCCTGCGCCTGATCGCCAATCTTGCGGCCGTGAAGGGCCCAATCGCGGGCCGCGACACCGTTAATCGCGAAGACGCTAATCGCGAAATGCAAGAACCCTCTCCACCGCGCGCTCATCCGGCTCGAACGAGTAGCGATAGCAAGGCACCGTGTCCGCCACACGCTCCAGAAAACTGAGCGCCGAATCCACATACTCATGCCGATGAAACGGAACAAAGCTGCGCGCAAACAATTCCCCCACGGCCTGGCTCGGGGAAAGCCGCGTGATCACATTCCCGTATCCGTGCTCGAGAATGAATATCCGCGCCAGGGGCGCACTGCCCGGCGACGCGTAAGCCGCCTCCCCATGCCACGGCGTGCCATACATCCGCATCGTTCCCTTGTCATTCTGACGAAGGACCTTGTGTCCGCCGGCGCGCTCGCCGGTCGTTTCGAGCTCATCCCGTCGCACAATAATCCGGTCGTCGCTCAAAACCTCAACATCCTCTCGCGCCGTCCACAGCCTCGTTGTTGTGCTCTTCCCCGCCCCCGAATGCCCCACAAACAAATTTCCCGTCCCATCCGGCCTGACGATGCCACAACTATGCAGCTCGATAGCCTTCTCCTGCGTGAGCCGATGCATGATCAACAGCTCGTCCAGCGGGTATTCCAGCGGAGCGATCGCATATTCCGTGCCTGCAAAAGCTTCTGCACTCATCTGGAGTTTTGCCCGGCGGAATTTGCAATCCACAAGCAACCGCTTATATGGCTGCTCGCCGAAGATGGGAGCGCTAAAATCAAACTGAAATCCGGCGCCGTCCTCAAACATCTTCCAGACAGAACCAGAATCGAAAAGCGTTCGTCCGGCCGGCGGACGGAGATTCTCCATCCACTCGACCTGAATATTGATATTTGAGCCAGGATTGGCAGCCCGAAACGGCTCCAAGGAAGGAACCAAAGTGACATCGTCGTCGCTCTGCCCCACAAGCTGAACGGACACTCCTCCGATTCGGAACTCGCTACAGTACGTAGCATCAGGTCCGGCACAGATCTCCCGTCTTAACCGTCCAACGCTCGACATCCCCTCGCCCGATTCCCCAGACCACTTGCCTACGATCCGATGCTGCCGCAAAACAGCACGGTACAACTGCTGGTCCCTGGACCCGCCGATCCGGCAATCTTGCAATGCCCGAGAACTGCCTCTTCCGGCCGCAAACTGATCGTGACCACTCGCGGCGGCTCGTATTTTTGCTTCTTGACTTCGACCGGGTTCAGTTCGTGTTTCATTCGGCATTCACTCCTTCGACTTACGGTCAATGACCGCAGCTGCCACAGCCGGACCCGACGTGGGGATTGGCGAGAATGGGAAGTATCTCTTGCGGCCCCGCCCAGCTTTCAACGTCAATTTCCTTATTTGCAATCCGGCCTGCCGACTCCATCATGCTGTCGTACTGACCGCCACCCGCGCAGAACTCACACTCTCCGTGCGCTGGAATCTCAACTCCCACGACTGCCGCCCGCAGGTGTGCGACCTGACAGAGAAATTCCACGGGACTCTCGCGGTCCCCGTTTTCCATCTCGCCATTGGCCGGACACATCCCGCACAGCGACTGGATCCGGCACTGGACGCACTTGGTTATTTGCGTGCGCTTGCGCGATCGCAAGCGCAAAAGAGAACCTTCCCAGACCTGCCTCACCCCAACATCCCGAACGCTGAAAGTCTCTTGCTGCGAAATCACACAAATACCCATCTCTCCGTAAGCATTGATGGCAAACCCGGTCATCCCTCCGCCACAGTGATACACGGTATCGATTTGTGCGAGATTCGGCGGCTTCCCCAGATCATGCTCCGCCAGCCTGCGATACTCGCTCGCGCCCTTAGGAGCACTCATATCGAGCGCCACCACTTCCTCCGGCGTAAGCCGAACTGCCAGCGGACTCTGCGAACAGTCAATCCGCGGATTGATCTGCCCATCCATCTTGAATTCCACGCCCAGTTCTTCCTCGGCGAACCGCCGCATCGCGGTCACTTCATGCTTGTTGATGCTGGTGGCTACCGTCTTCAACTTGAGCGGCAGTCCTCTTTCTTTCAACAGCTTGATCCCGTGCAGGCAGCGGTCATACGATCCCGGAATCGCAGTCAGCGCCTCATACGTTTCCCGCGTGCGCCCATACAGGGTGATCTCAATGGCAAATGGCGGCCACACCGCCAGATAATCCGCAATCTGCTCGTTGATGATGGTGCCGTTGGTGAACAGCGTGATCAGAAATCCTTTTTTCTTGGCGTAGGTGTAAATCTCGAGGAAGTCTTTGCGGGCGAAGATCTCGCCGCCGGTGTAAAGCAGCCAGAAGCATTCCATGTCGACGAGTTCGTCGAGCACTCGGAAGTGTTCTTCCTTGCTCAACTCCCGCCGCTTGGCGTCCATATCGCCCATGGGCAGGTTGTTGTAGCAGTGTAGGCACTCAAGGGGACAGCGCCGCGTCACTTCAATCGAAACCTGCAGGGGCACACGTTCACCAGCCCGACGCTGGTGCAAATCCGCGCTGAACGCGTCGTAACTTAACTGATCCATTTTCCCTCGGTCGTGCCCCCTCAATTCTGAAAGCAGCGGACGCCCCTCACCGCGCGTCCGCTGCTGCCAGACCTTCCCGCCCCACTGGCCCCTCAGTTCCCGCGACTACCGCCGCTTCCGGAACCTCGGCCAGACCACTCTCAACTGCACAATCCTCGGTCGCACCCATCTGAATCTGAGAAATCCGAGCCTGAGGGATTTCGATCTGCGAAATCTCGATCAGCCCCAGCGCACGCATCTCATCGAGAAACCGCACGACGTCCTGCCGCACCTGCTCCGTATCAACCTGGTATTGTTCCGCGACCGCGCCCACCACTTCTCCAACCGCACGCGGCGTATCCAGCAGTTTCCAGACTAGCGAACCGGTTTCGTTGAAGCTGTAGATCGAAGCCAGGTCGCCCACTTTTCCGCGCACGGGTACGATCAGCGTCTCCCCTGCAACCACGCGCGAGACCACCGCCCGCGAGCGCACGAAAACCTGCGTATCCGAAATCACCGTTCGCTCGTCATTCGCTTTTTCCGGATTTCGTAACATCCCGCCCCTTCGAAACACGTTGAAGTTTCGCTATCAAAATGAGACTACGATAAAACCACCCCTTCAAAGCAATGCGTCTTCAGGGCAGGTATTGCATTGGTTATCACCCCGCTTGGTTCCCAACTATCGACAAAAACAGGAGTTATTGGTCTGCCGTTGGCCCTGCTCCTGAGCCGCGAGGATCCTCACTGCACAACCCGGCGACCGAACTGTCCTCGCCCGTCGCGCGTTTTTCCAGTGGACAAGCGAAACAAAACGCTATAAAAAGAAATGCGCCACAAAAGCTTTCTGCCGGGCCGCAGCCCGAGCCGAGAACGCCACCACATCAATTCCAGTGCTCAACGAAGAACGTCGTCGCGCCATCATCGAGTTGCTCAACCGCCAGGGCCGAGTGCTGGTTGCCGAACTCGGGCGCCATTTCGAAACCTCTCAGGTTACGATTCGCAAGGATCTCGAAGTCCTGCATGCCCACGGTCTCGTGCACCGCACTCACGGCGGAGCCCTGCCCGCGCGCGAGAGCGCGCTCGAAGATCCCACGCTCCGCGAGAAGGAAAAACTCCACCGTCAGGAAAAAATGCGGATCGCCCAGAATGCCGCGTCCAAGGTGAAAGAAGGTCAGGTCGTGATCCTGGACTCCGGCACCACCACCACCGCCGTCGCCCGGGCTCTGCGCAATTTCAAAAACCTCACGATCATCACCAACGCGGTGAATATCGCCGCCGAACTTGCCGGCACATCCGTCGAGGTCATCCTTACGGGAGGCACCCTCCGCCAGAATTCTTTCTCCCTGGTCGGCCCCATCGCCGAGGAAACGCTGCGCCGTCTCAGCGCCGACCTTCTTTTTCTGGGCGTCGATGGTTTCGACGCGCACTTCGGCCTCAGCACTCCCAATCTCCTGGAGGCAAAAGTGAATCGCGTGATGGTGGAAGTCGCCAAGCGCACCGTGGCCGTTTGTGACTCCAGCAAATTCGGCCGCCGCAGCCTCTCGCTGATCGCGCCCCCATCCGCATTGAAAGAAGTAATCACCGATCGGGGCGCCCCGAAATCAGACATTCGCATCCTGAAGCAGGCCGGAATCGAAGTGACACTGGTCTGAAAACATGAGCAAGATTCATGGAGCCGTACAAGGAAGCGCTGTCATCCTGAGCAAAGTGGCTGGTTCGCGAAGCGAAGCAGCCACGCCGTCGAAGGACCCCTGCACCCTCAACTGCTATCGAGGAGACGCAAGGCGTTTTCACTGTGCCGGTGTCGCCGACATCCTAACGTCGCTGTGGCCTTAACCCTATGCCCCGTTTCGACGTGACCATCGCCGGCGAATTGAATCTCGACCTGATTCTCTACGGTCTGCCCGAACAACTCCCGCCCGAGCGCGAGCTTCTCGCCGACCGCATGGCGCTCACGCTCGGTTCCTCTTCCGCCATCGTCGCTCACAACCTCGCCGCACTGGGCAGCAGCGTGGGCTTCCAGTCGCGCATGGGCGACGACGAACTCGGCCCCATTGCTTTAGATCGCCTGCGCCACGCCGGCGTCGATGTTTCCCATGTGCGCGTGGTTCCGGGCACAGCCAAGACCGGACTCACCGTGATCCTGCCCCGCACCGGATGGCGCAACATTCTGACCTACTCCGGAACCATCTCCGAATTCTGCTGGGACGATCTCGACCTCGACTACCTCGCGGACTCCCGCCACTTCCATCTCTCTTCATACTATTTGCAGAGCGGCCTGCGTCCTCGCGTCGGTGAGCTTTTGCAGCGGCTGAAACAGTCAGGCCTGACCATCTCGCTCGACACGAATGACGATCCCGCAGACACGTGGCAAGGCGGTCTGCTGGATATTTTGCGTTACGTGGACGTTCTCCTCCCCAACGAGCGCGAGGCCATGAAGATCGCTGGAACCAACGATCTCGAGGCCGCGATAGGGAAGCTTGCGAAGTTAGTGCCGCTGCTTGTAGTCAAACTCGGCCGCCAGGGAGCCCTGGCGCAAAGAGGAAACGAACGCTTCATCAGTCCCGCGCTCCAGGTGGACGCGATCGACCCGGTGGGCGCAGGCGACAGCTTCGACGCCGGATTCCTTCATCAATATCTTCGAGGAGCCGACGACCTGCCCGCCTGTCTATCCGCCGGCAACCTGGCCGGTGCACTCTCCACCACCCGTCCCGGCGGCACCGAAGCCTTCCGCGACGGCGAACATCGGGAAAAATTTCTTCAAAAACACAAGAAAGCTTAGCCGCTCATGTGGCGACAGCCCCCTCGGCTGTCCCGCCTAGGGCGAAGCCTGGCGCGGCACAACACCCCACGCCCCGCAGCGACCACTCGGCCGGTCTGATCTTCAAACCTCAAGAGACATCGAGAAGCCTACGCAAGCGACCCATCCACACGCTGGGCAACGCTCACTTTATGAACTTCGGAGCGCAAGTAGACGAAGAAGCAATACATCGCTGGCCCCAATAGGGGGAACATCATCACGCAGAACCAAAACGTTTTCTTCCATGCCGACGAGCGATCAAAGCCCAACAGAAAATATTCCATCGCCGTTATAGTGACTGCAGCTCCAAGCACTCCAATCAGCAGAAATAGCCGCGCTAGTGGCGCCAAGGCCGGGGGGATCCCGCCCACCCACAACGCCACGAACCACCCGAAAAATAAGGCGACAGACATAATCGCCGCAAGACGATAGACGTACCGCGCCACAGCCGACACGATCCATTCCTTATTTATGTAATAGTTCCTCAGCATCCCGGGATCGCCCTCGTCAACTCTAGTTTTTCCCCACCTCCACCAACAAATGCTCCTGAAACTCCGCCTTCAATTTCGCCGTCCCGCCCGCACTAGCCTCCACCGTCCCCAAATCCTTCCCCTCCACATAGTCCATCACCCGATAGCTTCCCGGCTTCAGACCGCGCAACTCCAGCTCACCCTTCCACGTCCCATTCCCCGGCGCGAAGAACGCGTAATACATCTTGCCATCCTTCTCAATCGCATACGCCTCCGGCGAGTCATACCCATAGGTGTACAAATCGAGAAAGTTCCCCTTCGAGAGCATCTTCTCGTTATAGAGTCCAATCCATTTCTTCCAATGCAGTTCCTTCGCAGTCGTCAAGTTCACGGGCGCATACTTCGGTCCCGGATCAGGCCACACAAATTTTGTTCCCGGAACGCCGCCCACGCCCAGCGTCGAAGCAAAGTCGTCGCCGTGTTCGCTCCAGTTTCCTCCGCCCGTCGGTGTCATCGCCGAAAGTTCCACGTGATCCCCATAGACCGCTGCCTGCGGCCCCAATAGCGCCTTATACATTTTGATTCTCCGCCGCACCTGCCCTGCACCCACCGGATCAGCCGTCACCGCCTGATCGATGAACGGCAGCCACGCCAGCGACGGCGGCGTCCCGCACGGACACGCCTGCGTCACACTCTCCGGCTTGATCGCCCGCGTCGTCTCGAAAATTATTTTGTAAACCTCGCCCATCGCGTTCACCGAATCCTGCGGCGACTTGTGATGATGCGCCGGGTTATAGCACGCCGGCACCGTATAAATATTGTCCAGCTTCGATCCGTCGAATCCCCAGTCGCGAATAAATTTCTCCGTCAGTTGTTTGTAATACGCCTGCACCTCCGGCAAGGAGGGGTCAAGCACCGCCAGGTCCCGCGTCATGCGCGCATGCTTTCCGTTCTTATCCAGAATCAGCCATTCCGGATGCTCCTGTGCCACCTTCGAGATCGCATACTTGTGAGACTCATACTTTCCTTCGCCATCTTCCACGCCCAGCGGCAACCACCACAATTGCGCCAGGATTCCCTGCTTATGGAAGTCGTCCGTCATCTGCTTGATCGAATCTCCCGGAAACGTATCCTTCCGTGGATTCCAGTCCCCGTAAGTGTCGAACCATCGATCATCTAGCGTGGCCCACTTGATTCCCAACTCCTTCAGCTTCGGAACCGTGCCCAACATCTGCTTCGGCGTCACGTTGAACTCATAGCCCCACCCGCACCAGCTCACGTTATAAGCTTCGTTCGAAGGCTTCGGAATATCCCATCCTTCTTTCTGCAGCACGCTCGACCACATCCGCAACGGTTCGTAATAATCTCCGCTATACACCGCAACAAAACTTCGCGGCCCCGCATAACTTTCCCCCGGCTTCAGCGCGGTGCTCACTGGAATGGTTACGTCTGCCTTCACTCGCCCGTCGGCCTCCACTTTCACCGGAATCGAAAGCGTCCACGGTAGCGTCTCGATGTGCCCGATCGCTTCTCCCACCGAAGCCGTCCAGAACGCAACCACCGGAATCCCGCCCCCATAGCCGTCCTTGACGGTCTCCCCCATCGCATTCGGTTGCGCTGAAGTTCGCGTCAGTTTCTGCACATCGTCTTTTCCCCAGTCGTAACTCGATCCCTGAAATGACCACATCTCATAAGGCTTTGCCTTCGCGTCCGCCAGGCCCGCGTTGAAGCGATGCTGCTGTATCACCGCCGAATCGATGGCAAAATCGCTCGCACCCACATTCTTGTACGCCACCGATACCAGCGCGATGTTCGGAAAATCGTCGTAAGCTTCCACCTCCAGCGTACCTTCCACGCCCATCCCGCTCGGTGCCAGCGGATGCCCCGGAATCTCCACTCGTTTCCCCCGTCCCAGCTTACCCATCGCCTCCAACACTTTCGCCTGTCCAAAGTCCGGCGTGAACCGCAATTCCTGCCCATCGTGAACAATGGAATCCCCGTCCGACGCCGTGGCGACGCCCGGTTCATCCAGCGTCAACTTTTTCCCATCCTTCAGCAGAAATGCCTGCACCGCCCCCGAGGGCAGAATCTGAAACTCCGCCGCGCTCGTAGTCAGCACCACCGGCCCGCCATCGCGCACCTCCACCTTAATGTCAGATGGTCGCGACGCGCCCGGCTTCGGCCGAACCGCCGTCCGCGTGCAACTCAAACTCAGCCACGCTGCTCCGACCAGCAGAGTCATCGAGACACATGCCGAGAAACGACCCACAGTTTTCATAGCTCCCTAGCCCTTCCAGATAGCGAAAGATACCATAAGCGAACGAAAGATAACAAAAGCAGGTTGAAAACAGAAAGAAAGACCATGTGGCCGCGGGCGCCCCCCGCCCGCGAGCTTGTTCCCGAAAGCCGAAGTATTTTGTCACTTGTTCCCGAAAGTCGCGATCTATTTCCCCGCCCCTGCACTCTTCACATAAGTCCCCAGCCAGTTATTCATCTCCCAGAACATATGCAGCACACTCTCCCGCCCCGCATACCCATGCGACTCCAGCGGCAGCAGCACAAACCGCACCGTGCCGCCCGAGCCTTTGATGGCGCTGAAAAGCCGCTCGCTCTGGATAGGAAACGTGCCCGTATTGTTGTCCGCCTCGCCGTGAATCAGCAAAATCGGTGTCTTGATCTTGTCCGCGTACGAAAATGGTGACATTTTGTAATACACTTCCGGCGCCTGCCAATACGTGCGGTCTTCATTCTGAAATCCAAACGGCGTCAGCGTGCGGTTGTAAGCCCCGCTGCGCGCGATCCCGGCCTTGAAAAGGTCGCTGTGCGCCAGCATATTCGCCGTCATGAACGCGCCATAAGAATGGCCCATCACTCCCACGCGGTTTCGATCCACCACGCCCAACCGTGCCCCTTCGTCAATCGCGGCCTTCGCGCTCGCCACCAACTGTTCCACATAAGTATCGTTCGGCTCGGCCTGTCCCTCGCCCACAATCGGAATCGTCGCATTCTCCAGCACCGCATAGCCCTGCGTTGCAAACGGCACCGGCGATCCCCAGTACAAAAACGGAAACTGATAAGGCGATCCGCTGATCTGTCCCGCCGCTGCCTTCGTTTTGTATTCCGTCGGATAGGCCTCCATCAAAGTCGGCAGGGGACCATCCCCCGTCTTGTATCCCGGCGGAACATAAAGATTCGCGCTCAGTTCTACTCCGTCCGCGCGTTTGTATTTGAGAACCTGTTTCTTCGGCAACGCTGCATCGCCATACGGATTAGGAAACTTCGTCACCTGCTCCAAGGAATTCTTTGCCACATTCTTCAAGTACAAATTCGGACTCACCTCCGGCGATTCGCGTCGAATCAGAAGCGTAGGCTGATCCACCGCGTCCAACACCGCCAAAGGCGATTCAAAAAACGGCGGAGCCGATTGCCACACCCGCATCGATTTCACCGCCTGAACCGTCGGGCTCACGCTAGCATTCGCCAGGCTCAGGATCGCTACAAACGGCTGATCCCCCTCCGCCGACGCTCCCTCCGCACGCAGGTACAAGCCAGTCCCGTCGGGAGTGATCTGCACGATCGCCTTCCCTGCCGCATTCATCACTTCAAACGGCCGCCCCGGATCGTGATAGTGATCTTCAAACGATCCTTCAAACAACTTGACCGTAGATCCCGCACCCACAGGTGAAACCGCCAGCATGATCCGCTTGCGATCCTTCCATCGCTCTTCTTCCACAATCGCTACCTTGCTGTTCCCCCACCCGACGCTGCTAAAGCGCAGCGAAAGTTCCGCCATCGTTCGCGGCGCTCCCTCGAACGGCGCGTCCAGCGTGAATAACCGGTCACGCACCGCGGCTTCCACCTTCGGATCTCCCCCATCCGCCGCTTCTGCCCAAAACACCGTGGCCGGCGCGTCGCTCCGCCATTCAAATTCGCGAGCTCCCGTCGGCACCGCATCGTGAATATTCGGGACCGTATCTTCGAGTGGTTTGTCTGCGAGTTGCTTGCTGCTCCCGCTTTTCAGATCCACCACGGAAACTCGCTCGGGAAACATTTCGAACGGCAGCAGATACGTATAAGGATGATGCCGCTCGTCGAGCAGCGCGTAGCGCCCATCCGGAGAAGCCGACGCTCTCTCGATCACCCCTGGCTTGCCCACCGGTGCAATCTTGCCATCGAGCCCCACGACGACGACCTGGGACGTCGCGTAATAATCGAAGATCGCCTCATCCTCGGGATTTTTCAGCAGGTCCTCAAACGTCGGCCCCGGCGTCACCCGCCCCAGATTCTCCTGCACCACCGGCCCCGTCGGCACTTCACTCCGCACCGGCGCCGCGCCTCTCCCCTTCACCACCGCTTTGCAGATCAGGCTCCGGCTGTCTCCTATCCATTCGCACGGACGTCCGAAAATTCCGTTCAGCGTCAGGCCAGGCACGCGTCGCGCCTGCGCTTGCGCCACATCCACAATCCATAAACTCAACCCCGCATCCGCCGCTGCGTCGCTTACATTCACGAAAAAAACGTGCCGCGCATCCGGAGCCCAACCCGCAAAGCGTATCTTCGCTTCCGCAGGCATTCCCGCAATCGCCCGCTCCGCGCCGTCCGGCAGAGCTTTCAGGCGCAAGCCCGTCCCGTAACGTCCACGGCTCGGCCCGTTCGTCTTGGGATTGAACCGCAGCCCCGCCAGCCGCAGCTCCGGCTGCGCCAGATCCGCGATCGAAGGCAGCCCCGAGATTTCCTCGATCAGCAACCACCGCCCGCTCACTCCCTCCCCAGGAGAAACCTCCACATACGGAGTGAGCCGCGCATCCACCAGATCGATCATCGCCTTCGGCGGCTCCTGATACTTGAGACTGGTCTGCGCCTCGGCCGCAGAAAACGCCATCGCGAAAAACAGAAAAAAACAAAAGAAGAAATCAAAAACACGCCGCGCCCAGGTTCTTTTCCAGTTGCAAATTGGTTTCGCCCAAACCCCGCCGTAAACGTTCATATCACTCCACCCTCTTCGCCAGGAATTGTTCAGGAAAGCCCGTCCATTCTCCCGTCAAACACCATCCAGCGCAACGACTTTCTGTCCCGTCACATCGTGCCGTGCTCTCGGGTCCCACGCCTCAAGCCACTCAAGCCCCTCAAGCCACCGCGGCGCGAGTCGACTCGATTTATTTGCTAATATGGATGCAAGCCGTCAGAAGGCCGCAGATGCGGCCCTGTTGGGCGCGTAGCTCAGTTGGTAGAGCAATGCCCTTTTAAGGCATGGGTCGCAGGTTCGAATCCTGCCGCGCTCACCAAGATTTCCAGGTACTTAGAAGGCAGGGTTGATTTCGGGTACCCTCGGACACCCAGAACGGTTTCTAACCAGTCGGGGCAGCTCTTCGCGCTTTCAATCTCTCGGGAAATCTTGCCGGAAGCACCATCTGGACGACCCTCTTGTGTGCTTTCTGCTGGTCGGCAGAAACCGCTTGTGCGTGGAGTTACAGGGTTATCTTGGGGGTGGTGTGACGAAGTTGCGATTGTGCGACCTTCACATTCTCGCCGTTCGAGATCAGCAATGTTGCTAGCGATCGGCGCAGCGTGTGCCACCCAATCGGCGCTTGCTTGCTGCTCTTGAAGGTTGAGACTCGCTCTATTACAGGGCGAGTGTGACGTCGGAAAAGGATTTGATACGTATACGGGGTCTTGCCATGGTAGTGCGGACTGGCAAAGATCCAGTCTTCGTCTGAGCGATAAGGTGTGTGCTCGCCCCAGAGACGAAGCACATTCAGAACGGGTCGAGCCAGGGGCAGAGCGTTGTTTCTGCTCTTGGTATCCTTCAATTCGCCTTCTACGAAAGCAAATTCGGATCGAAGGATGCCTGTGTCCCAACCGACATTCTCCACTTCAACGCGACTAACTCTGAGGCCCTCAACGCCGTGACGGCGTCGACGAGCACCATCCTCGGTTCGCGCAGGGGCAACCGTTCGAGAGTTTGACGCACAACATCGGGCGGCGGAATCACGCGAGTGATGGAGATTCTGTTACTCTGCCTTACGCCAGTTGAGGCGCCGCGGTGGCCAGGCGTCCCGCCCTGACCGCAGACGGGGTTGCGTTCCACGAATTTCCCATCGGACCCCGTGCGAGAAGATCGCAGACAGGATGTTCTTGATCTTCGGCTTGGTTCCGTCCGGGAGCTCGATCTTGTCCAGCCAATCTCGAACTTGCATGGTTTTCATGTTGTCGGCAACATGACCGTGCCACGTAGGCTCGATCCAGTTCTTGATATACGATTGGTTTCCCTTGCGGGCGGATTTCGACAAGCGCGGGAGTTCGTGATCCAGGTAATGGTCGATTAGTTCCCCAAACCTGAGAGATTTGAGGCTCAGTGATTGCTTTTGTTCGTTGAGGCGACAAAGCCGGAACCTCGGCTGACGCCGAGGCTCACGCACGAGGAAATCGCGCAGACGATCGGAACTTCGCGAGAGACGGTTACGCGGCTGTTCGCAGATCTGAAGAAGCAACAGATCGTGCAGACCGAAGGCTCGACCTTTGTGATTCGCGACACGGCAGCGCTGCACGAGATTGCACACCATGACTAGCCGCTGCAACGCCCCCACTCAAAGGAACTTAAGTCGCGTGACGGGGATCACAATTTGGGGTGATGACCATCACCGCCCGCGGGGTCATTCTCTTTTATCGTTGCCCCGTGGACGGGCAACAGCGCCTGGCTTGAGTGGGGTGACAAAGGAAGGGAAACGCACATGACTACGTCGAACGGCAACGAGCAGTATTCAAGCCCGGTGATGCAAAACAAGCCCCGCCTGATCTTCTGGGAGTTGACGAAAGGCTGTAATCTCCGCTGCATCCATTGCCGGGCCAGCGCGACCGAGCTGAGTTCTCCTTCCGATCTCTCCACCCAGGTTGCACTCGATATCATCGATCAGATTGCCGCGGTGTCCAATCCCATCCTCGTGCTCAGCGGCGGTGAACCGCTCTTCCGTTCGGACATTTTTCAGCTGGCGCGTTATGGCACGGACAAAGGCCTGCGCGTAGCGCTGGCAACGAACGGTACTCTGGTAACCAAACAGGTGGCTCGCAAGATCGTCGACAGCGGCGTAAAACGCGTTGCTATCAGCCTGGACGGAGCGGATGCCCTCACTCACGACACGTTCCGCGGCATTCCCGGCGCTTTTGACGCCGCCCTTACCGGCTTCCGTAATCTGAAAGACTTGGGCATATCAGTGCAGATCAACACCACCGTCGCTCGTCACAATGCGCATCAGCTTCCGCAGGTTCTCGCCCTGGCGAAGTCGCTCGGAGCGGATGGTCTGCACACATTCCTACTGGTGCCCGTAGGTTGCGGCGTGGATATCGCCGCCGAGCAGATGGTTCCCCCGGAAGAATACGAGCGCATGCTGAACTGGTTCTACGATCAATCTCTTGAGGGCGGCATCGAATTAAAGGCAACCTGTGCCCCGCACTACTTCCGGGTAGTTCGCCAAAGGCGCGCCGCCGAGCACCATTCGGCGCTAGCGGCCGTACAGACTGCACTGTCGGCAATCGAAGCTTCGCCCGGCATCGGCCCCACCGACATGACGATGCCCGGCTCAACCGGCATCGAGCTGAAGCCGAACGGCATCGGGAAAGCGGTCGGTCATCCCGGCAAACATCCTTCCGATATGAATGCCATGACCAAGGGATGCCTGGCCGGAACCGCGGTGTGTTTCATCTCGAATCAGGGCGAGGTTTATCCCTGCGGATATTTGCCTGCTCTTGCAGGGGATCTTAAGAAACAGCCGTTCGCCGACATTTGGGAAAACTCCGTGGTATTCAATCAGCTGCGCGACGTGAACAACTTGAAAGGCAAGTGCGGCTGCTGCGAGTTCCGCAACGTTTGCATGGGTTGCCGCGCGCGGGCTTTCGCCGCCACCGGCAACTATCTCGATGAGGAGCCGTTGTGCGTCTACCAACCGGGCGCTGCAAACTGGAAGCAGAATTTGAAGGAGAAGAGCAACGCGCCCGCGCAAGTCGCGCGCTAGCCTCTCCAGCGAGTTAAAAGACCCCAAACCAGCGCGATATCCCGCAATCCAGACCCTCCTGAACCCCAGTTCCTACTCCCGACCACGCTCTAACTAATTGACAACACACAAGACATTGCTCTCCGCAAGAGGCTACTCATTGGCCAGGCAGATGCTCTTACCAAAGAGTGGTCTATGGGGAGATTGAACACAATGGAACCCACTCTCATGGTCGTCGGCCTGAACTACCGCACCGCCCCGGTGGAGGTGCGCGAGCGTTTCTGGATCAGCGAAGACCGGCGTTATCAAGCCCTGGCACAGCTGTCACGGGCGGAAGGTATTGAGGAGGTCATTGTTCTGGCCACTTGCAACCGCACCGAATTCCTGTTCTGGGTGAACGACGTCACCCTGGCCGCCAACTCGGTGATGCGGCTGCTCAGCTCCGAATACGGACTCAAGCTCTGCGAGTGGACGCATTTCTACCGCCTGCTCGACGAAGCCGCGCTCCTGCACATTTTCCGGGTCGCCTCCAGCCTCGACTCCATGGTAGTTGGCGAGCCCCAGGTCATCGCCCAGGTGAAACAGGCCTGGCAGCAAGCCAAAAAAGTCGGGGCGTCGGCCCGTTTCCTGGATACGGTGATGCAAAAGGCGCTCACGGTTTCGAAGCGTGTGCGCACTGAAACCGCGATCGGCAACGCGGCAGTTTCAGTTCCCTATGCCGCTGTGGAACTCACTCGCCAGATTCTCGGCAGCCTCGAAAACAAGAAAGTGCTCTTGTTAGGCGCGGGCAAGATGAGCGAACTTTCCGCCCGTGGATTGCTCAACCACGGCGCCAGCTCGGTCAAAGTAATCAACCGCACTTTGGAGCACGCAGCTGAACTGGCCGCAAAACTTGGTGGAGTCGCGATCCCCATGGAGGAACGCTGGCAGCATATGGCGGAGGCCGACATCATCATCACCTGCACTTCCTGTCCCCACACGATTCTCAGCCGCAAGGAAGCCGAGACTCTGATGCAGGAGCGCAATGTTCGTGCACGCCAGACTCAAGAAAGCAAAGATCGACCGCTGGTGATCGTGGATATCGCGATGCCCCGCGACATTGACTCCGCCGTACGCGAAGTCAAGGGCATCTTCCTCTATAACCTGGACGATCTGGAGAACGTGGTGGACCACAACGCGGGCGAGCGTGCGGCTGCCGCCGCCGATGCACAGAAGATTCTAGAGGCCGAGGCGCTGGGTTTCCGCCGCAAGCTGATGGCGGAGCGTGTTGTGCCAACCATCATTGCGCTGCGCCAGCGGCTCGACGAGATTTGCCGGCAAGAACTGGATTCCTTTCGTGAAGAGAACGGACCTTTTCCCAAGGACCAGGACGAAATGTTGAATGCGGTTATGTCCAACATGACCAAGAGGATCGCAGGGTCCCTGGCCCGTGAACTCAAGGAACTTCCAGAGAAGGTGGAGCAGGAACAGATGACTTCCGCGGTGCAGCGGCTGTTCCACCTCCAAACGCCAGAAACGGCGCTGCCGGCACCAAATAGCAGTAACTAGATCGCGTAAGGAGTAACGAACACCATGGCCAATCTCAAACAAGACACCTCCTCCCATGACAAGGTTTGGACTGATGTTCAGGCATACCTGCTGGCGGCGGTCTGTCTCGTACTGGGCGTTGCGCTCGGCTACCTGTTTCGCGGCTCCGCCGCGCCGGTCGCAGGGGTAACCCAGGGGTCTGCCGCGTCCGACGGCAGTGCGACCCAGGGTCAGCCAGGTCAAGCTCAGCCGAATCCAGCCCAGCCCGCGCAAGTTCAGATGAATCCCGCACAGCAGAAAGTAATGGTCGATCAAGCTGTGGCGCCTCTGCTCGCGACTTTGAAAATCAGTCCTGACGATTTCAACACGATCACGCAGCTGGCGAATCTGTACTACGACGGACGGCAATATCCGGAAGCCGTCAAGTATTACCAGCTCGCCCTGAAACTTCAGCCCACGAACGCCGACGTGCTCACTGATTTTGGAACGTCGCTTTGGTTTCTGGGAGACGCAGACGGAGCTATCGCCGAATTTCAGAAGGCGCTCAGCTATCGCCCCGATCATCCCGGAACGCTATTCAACCTTGGCGTAGTTCGCTGGGAAGGAAAGCTCGATCCCAAAGGTGCGGTCCAGGCCTGGGAAGATCTGTTGCGGCGTAATCCGAATTATCCGCAGAAACAGGAAGTCCAGGAATATATCAATCGGGCCAGGCAGCACGCCAAGGGCTAGGCGCTGGCGCACATAAGTCTGTGTCCCAGATCACATACAGGGCGCATCGAGTCGGCGATCATGGGACCCGCATTTCCAGAGAAGATCCCGTCGCCGCTCTTCGGGACGAGCAATTAACAAAATCTAAGAGGCCAGAAGTGAAGCGTGCGCCAGTCACAAACCGGCGGACGATTGGGAGTTCAATACAAGCAATTCAATTCAAATTCATTTCGGAGTCCGCGGGACCGCAATCAGTCCAACAAATCGTGGATTCCCAGGAGAAAATGCCATGGCAAAGACAATGAAAGCGGTTTTCGTCGATAAATTCCGTGAACCGTTGCAGATTCGCGAAGTTCCCGTTCCAGATCCAGGACCCGGAGAGGCGCTGGTCGAAGTGGTAGCGAGCGGCGTCTGCCACACCGACCTGCACGCGGCGGATGGCGATTGGCCGATCAAACCCACTCTGCCCTTTATCCCCGGGCACGAGGGCGCGGGCTTTGTAACCAAGCTGGGACCGGGCGTAACCCATTTAAAGGAAGGCGACCGCGTTGGCATCGCATGGCTGCACAGCGCCTGCGGACATTGCGAATTCTGCCTGACTGGCTGGGAAACACTCTGTCCCGAGCAGCAGATGTCCGGTTACACCGTGAACGGCACCTTCGCAGAATATGCTTTGGGTCAGGCAGATTACCTGGGCCGGATTCCGGACAAACTCTCCTTTACTGATGCAGCGCCGATCCTATGCGCCGGCGTAACCACCTACAAGGGTTTGAAGCAAACGCAAGCGCGACCCGGCGAGTGGGTAGTGATCTCCGGAGTGGGCGGGCTCGGCCACATTGCGATCCAATACGCGAAAGCCATGGGCCTGCACGTTGCCGCCATTGATATCGGACCAGAGAAACTGCAGTTGGCCCGTAAGCTCGGCGCCGAAGTCACTGTGGACGCGAAAGAAGAAGATGCAGTCCAGGCGATCCAGAAGCAAACCGGAGGCGCTCACGGTGCATTGGTGACAGCCGTTTCCCTGCCGGCGTTCAAACAGGCGCTCGGCACTCTGCGCCGTGGTGGCACCTGCGTTCTGAACGGTCTGCCTCCCGGCGAATTCCCAGTCTCCATTTTCGATCTGGTGCTGAACGGCCAAACCGTTCGCGGATCGATTGTGGGCACTCGCAAGGATCTCGAGGAAGCCCTGCAGTTTGCCGCCGAGGGCAAAGTGAAGGCGACCATCGAGCAGCAGCCAATGGCGTCGATCAACGATATCTTCGACCGGCTCAAAAAGGGCAAAGTCAACGGCCGCATCGTTCTCGATATCGCTGGCGAATCAGGCGCGAAGAAATCTACCGGCTCCAAGACATCCAAGACTCACGTCGCCGCGTGAACCTTTGGATCTAACGCTACGTTCGCGATATCAAGGTTGAGGCGGACCACGTTGCTCGTTGCAAGATGTCAGGTTGCGAGCCACGTCGTCTGCCTCTACCTTTTTTTCTTAACGCGTCATTCGTTTCTTAACGCGTCATTGGATTGTTCCGGTCCTGCATCACTACAAGATGTGATCGCGATCACTGAGCTTCGCGACTCAAAGCGGTAGCGTTGCAGCGTAAACAGGAGACATCGTCATGGCAGTCACAGATCTCGTGAAACAAACGTCCATCCAGCAGGCACTCGATACGCTTCGCCAGGGTGGCGTCAAATCCAAATATGAAAACTTCATCGGCGGCTGCTGGGTAGCCCCGCTGAAAGGCCAGTATTTTACCGATCATAGCCCGATCAACGGTGAGCCGATCTGCGAGATCGCTCGTTCCTCGGCGGAAGACATCGAGAAGGCTCTCGACGCAGCCCACGCGGTCAAGAATCTCTGGGGCCGCACTTCTCCCGCGGATCGCGCCGGCGTCCTGCTCAAGATCGCCGAAAAGATGGAAGAAAATCTGGAGCTTCTGGCCCTCGCCGAAACTCTGGACAACGGCAAACCGATTCGCGAGACTCGCGCCGCTGATGTTCCCCTGGCCATCGACCACTTCCGTTATTTCGCCAGCTGTATCCGCGCCGAAGAAGGCGCCGTGAGTGAGATCGACAACGACACCATCGCCTATCACTTCAAAGAGCCGCTGGGCGTGGTAGGTCAGATCATTCCGTGGAACTTCCCGCTCCTGATGGCGGCGTGGAAACTGGCTCCGGCCATGGGCGCAGGAAACTGCGTGGTCCTCAAGCCGGCGTCCAACACCCCGCTCAGCGTTCTAGTGCTGATGCAACTGATCGCGGATCTGGTTCCCGCCGGCGTAGTCAACGTGGTCACTGGACCCGGTGGCGAAATCGGCAAAGCGCTGGCCACCAACCCGCGGATTGCGAAAATCGGCTTCACCGGCGAAACCACAACCGGTCGGCTCATCATGCAATACGCCTCGAAACCTATTATTCCGCAGACCCTGGAGTTGGGCGGAAAATCCCCGAACATCTTCTTCGCGGACGTGATGGACCAAGACGATGAGTTCTTCGATAAGGCTCTCGAAGGCTTCGCTCTGTTCGCCTTTAACAAAGGTGAGGTCTGCACCTGTCCTTCTCGCGCTCTGATTCAGGAATCCATCTTCGACAAGTTCCTGGAACGCGCGGTGGAACGCGTAGCCAAGATCAAGGTGGGCAACCCTCTTGATCCCAACACCATGATGGGCGCGCAAGCCTCACGCGACCAGTTGGAAAAGATCTTGGAATACATCAAAGTTGGGAAACAGGAAGGCGCGAAGTGTGTGGTTGGCGGAGAGCAGGCTCATCTGGGCGGCGATCTGGAGAACGGCTACTACGTCAAGCCGACCGTATTCGTTGGCAACAACAAGATGCGTATTTTTCAGGAAGAGATTTTCGGCCCGGTGCTCTCGGTGACGAAATTCAAGACCCTGGAAGACGCCATCGCCATCGGCAACGACACGGTCTACGGACTGGGTGCGGGCGTGTGGTCGCGCAACGGAACCAACGCCTATCGCGTGGGTCGCGAGATCAAAGCGGGCCGCGTGTGGACCAACTGCTATCACCTGTATCCAGCGGGCGCGGCGTTCGGCGGCTATAAGCAGTCGGGGTTTGGCCGTGAAACCCACAAACTCGCGCTGGGCCATTATCAACAGACGAAGAATCTCTTGGTGAGCTATAGCTCAAAGCCCTTGGGATTCTTTTAGACGATTCTTTTAGACAACCTGAGGCGGACATTTGCAGGACGGGTGCACACCACTCGCCCTGCATTTTTATACAGCGATCCTCATTGCTCGTCGGCCACCCCGGCCTGCGCGCCTTCTTCGTCCCCAGGGATCAGTCCAAACTTCTTCAGCTTGTAACGCAGCGCATCCCGGCTGATGTCGAGCAGCTTAGCCGCGTGGGTCTGGTTGCCGTTGGACTGGCGCATGGCCAGTTCGACCATGGTGTGCTCCACTTCTTCCAGCGATGTCCCGCCTTCCGGAATGTAAAGCCGCGGCAGAGTGCGTCCGTTGGGCAAAGCCTGTCCCCCGTCGGCCGGCGACGTTCGCTCAAAAACCGTTCGCCCGCCCGATTCACCCACAGAAAACGGCAGATACAACGGCCGCAACAGCGCCTCGTCCTCCAGGATCATTCCGCGCTCGATCGTGTTCTTCAGCTCACGAACATTTCCCGGCCAGTTATGGCTGAGAATCAAACGGCGGGTCTCATCGCTGATGCCACGAACCGCTTTCTTGAATCTTCGGTTATAGCGGTCGATGAAGAACTCCACCAACGGCATGATGTCCTCTCTTCGATCCCGCAACGGCGGAATGAAGATCGCAATAATCGCCAGGCGGTAATACAGATCTTGCCGAAACTGATTTTCCCGCACTGCTTTTTCTAGATCGCGGTTGGAGGCGGCGATTACACGGACGTCCACCTGCATATCCTTGATGCCCCCAACGCGCCGGATCACCTGATCCTCCAACACGCGCAGAAGTTTGGCCTGCAGCAGCGGAGAAAGTTCGCCGATTTCGTCGAGAAACAGCGTGCCCCCATCGGCAGCTTCGAACAGACCCTTTTTCATCTGCTTGGCATCGGTGAACGCGCCTTTTTCGTGGCCGAAAAGCTCCGCCTCCATCAGCGTTTCCGGTATAGCGGAACAATTGATGGCTACAAACGGTCTCTCCTGCCGCGAACTTTCGTAGTGGATGGCTTTCGCGATCAGGTCTTTGCCGGTGCCGCTTTCGCCCTGAATCAGAATCGTGATGGCCTCGCTGGCGGCAACCTTGCGCACAAAGTTCATCAGTTCGGTCATCTTGGGTGACACGCTCACTACGTTGCTATACCCGGCTCCGCGGCGCACCTCGCCCCGCAGCGTCTGCACCTCGGATCGCAGGTTGGTGGCCTCGAGCGCGTTCTTGATGGTGACGTGCAACTCGTCGAAATCAACGGGCTTGCCCACGAAGTCGTAAGCCCCGAGCTTGAGCGCGGCTTTCACATCATCAAGTTGCGGATCGGCGGTGATCATGATCACCGCGCGCGCGGCGCCGCTCTTTTTCAGTTGATCCAGCACCTCGATGCCAGTCAGATCGGGCATGCGCACGTCGAGCAGAACCAGATCGGGCGATTCATGTTGCGCGAGTTTGAGTGCGGGCCCTCCGGAATCGGCCTCCACCACGCGGTAGCCCCATTCTTCACATTTCTGCCGCAGCGACCAGCGCACCAGCCGCTCGTCGTCCACAATCATGATTTTCTCGGCAGCCATTGCTGTTCAATTTACTACGAAATGGGGCAGTGGGTCAGTTCGACGAGAGCGAAGAAAAATCATCCGGCAGAGGTGCGCAGCACCACGAAAGTCCCTGTGCGTAGGGTTTCCCTCGTGTAACGGAGCCTGCCCTGAGCGAAGTCGAAGGGTGCTTTTTGTGGTAAATGACCTCGAACCGCCACTGCCCGAGTATGTGTGCGCTCTAGTTTTAGCGGCCGGCAGGTCTGCATCGATCGCGTCTGTCTGGCTCTAAGAAGCCGCGATGTGCGTGGTGGACATCTGGAATGGCAGCAGCACGGTAAACCGGCTTCCGTTTCCCACAACGCTGCTCACTTCGATGCGGCCATGATGATCTTCCACGATGCGCTGCGCCAGAGAAAGCCCTAGGCCGGTGCCGTCGCCCCTTGTGGTGTAGAAAGGCCGGAAGATGTTAGGCAGGTTCTGCGGTGAGATGCCGCGACCGGTGTCGCTGACCACCACGCTGGCGTAACCGACGAGCGAGCCAATCTCAACATGCACGGTACCCGCTCCGTCCATGGCCTGGACTGCGTTCAGGAGCAGACTCAGCAACACCTGGTGCATCTGACCGCTGTCATGCTCCACTTCCGGAAGATCAGGCTCCTGCTGCAGTTCAATCTTGATGGGCTTGGAGAGCACCTGCTGGCGCGCCAGCATCACGGCGTGTTCCACGGTCGTGTTGAGGTTGCTGCGCAGAATCTCTGGCCTGCGAGGCCGCGCGGTTTCCAGAAGGTCAGTCAGGGTCCGGCTGATGCGCGTGATCTCCAGCCGAACATCTTTCACGACTGCACGCGCGGGGCTGGTCGCAGGCAGATCGCGGCCCACGATTTCGATGACTCCCGCGATGCCAGCCAGAGGATTGCGAATCTCGTGAGCCAGCCCCGTAGCCAACTCGCCGAGCGTGGCCAGGTGCTCGGCACGAGACATCTGCGTGCGATGCAGGCGCTCAATTTCTTCCCGGCTCTCCCGCAGTTGCTGCATCATGTGATTGAAGTTGCGCCCGAGATCCCCGATCTCATCGTTGCGCTGGGAAAAACTCACCGCGACGCCGAGATTGCCTTCGCTCACCAACGCCATCTTCTCCTGCAGTTCCACCATGGGCCGTTGAATAAAATACGCCAGTACAAATATGCACACTGCACAAATAGCGACCGCTCCCGCTCCCGCCACGATCATCACGGCATGGCGTTCCGGGTCGCGTAAGGACACGGTGGCCAGCGTGAACAGCAGCAGCCCCGCCAGCAGGACGAGCCCGATCGGCAAGATCGCTTTGAGCTGCCAATTCACGCGCATGGAACTCAGTCGGAATTCCTGCTGAGTCTCGGTGGCCGACGCCGCTTGCCCGAGTGCATTCGCCGCGTACTGAGTGTGCTTAAGCATAAGCGTGCATTCCCGGCAGCAGGTAAGTCACGCCGAAGAACGTGAACATCACCACGGCAAAGCCCAGAATCGCGAAATAAGCCGCTCGCCGCCCACGCCACCCCCGAGTGATGCGCATATGCAGATAGCCCGCATATACCAGCCACGTGATCGCAGCCCAGGTTTCTTTTGGATCCCAGCTCCAATAGGATCCCCAGGTTCGATTCGCCCAATAGGCGCCCGCCGCGATCATCAGGGTGAGTAAAGGAAATGCGATGGCGATGGTCTTGTAGGTAATGCGATCGAGCTCGTCTGCCGTGGGCAACATGCGCTCCAGTTCTTCACGCCGCCAGAGCAGCAGCAAATACAGCAGCGAAACCAAGATCGCGCCCACCAGCCCCGAAAGAATAAATGGACTAGCAGCCAGACTGGTCGGAAACAAACCATCCGCATCGAGCGAAGCATACCTGCCGCCTCCCGCCCGCATCAGGAAGAACCCAAGCGCTAGCACCTGCAGCAGAAGGCTCAGGAACACTGCTCGATTGGCCAGGCTGAGCCACTGCTCATCCTGAGTCTTGCGCCACACCAGATAAAGCACCAGCGGCGCAGCCACCGCCGCCAACACCAGAAGCAGCAACCACCCCAGATCAGGAATCACCACGACAAGTCGTACGCCCTTCGACAGAAATACCTCCGACTTTTCGTCCGGATTCCATGCCACTAAGCTGAGCCCTCCCCATTTTTCAAACCGCGTCAGCACGCTCGCATAGGTGGCCACTCCAAACAAACTGGTCGCCGCGAGAAACGTTTCGGTCTTCATCTTGTCCTGGATCAAGAACATCATGGCCAGCGCGAAACTCAGCGCACAAGCCGCGTATGCCAGCATGGCCAAGGTGACGTGCACGTGCAGCCAGGTCGATTGCAACGCCGGCACCAGCGGACGAACCTCGGTCCGCAGCAATTGCATCAGCACAACTCCGACAATCGCCACTGGCATCGTCACAGTGCCGATCACCTTCACTCCAAATTTCTTTTCGGCAACCAGCGTCAGCACCGCCAGAGTCCATACGAACATCAACAACATTTCGTAAATACTCGCAAACGGCGGATGCCCCGCCTCATACCAGCGTCGCGCGACTGCTCCAGTGTTGGCCAGCAATCCCGCCCACGTAGCCAGTGAAGCGTAACGAATGTAAGAAGGAGTGCCGGTAATCCCGAACCCCAGATAAAGCGTTCCCGCGCCGGCATAGAAAATCAGCGCCGCGTAGAGCAAGTTCGAATCATTCAGCAGATTGCCGCTCTTCACCACATTCAAAAACGCCATGAATAACAGGAACGCAATCCCCAATCCCACCATCACCACCAGCGTGCTGCCGGTAACTGTTGGTTGCGGTTCCACTCTTGCAACTCGCGCCATGATGCATCCTCCCTGCCGGCTTATTTGCCGGTGAGTGCATGGACCGGCGACTCGGCGCCCGCCCCCAGCGAAATCTTCAATTCGGATTCGATTTGTCCCACCAGTTCACGGAAGCGCAGATCGAACACATCTTTATTCTTGTTCGCCGTTCCGCCGACCCACAGCATCAGCCGGCCCTGGCCATCCCGCACAGGCACAGCCCATACCCGCGTGTGCACGAAATAAAAAACCAGCGCCAGCCCCAGGCCCATTAGCAACACGCCGGCCCAAACCGCCCACTGCCCCGGCTCGTGCGAAACTTCCAGGCCGGTGAAGTAAGCCATCTGCAAGTGCTTATCTTCAAACGCGTAAGGCGACGCCGCGTTCTGCTCATACCCTGGAATCGGCGGCAGCCACACGTTGATGCTCTGACCCGGCATGCCCCCATTCGGCTTCCTCGATTCCACCACCAGATGTGCCGCCGGATTTTCCAGATTGTTCGATCGCGCATAAACCTGGCCCTCACTCACCACAAAGTCGGGAATGAATTCGGCAAGCCGAACCGTGGTTTCGGCATCCAGCGGAACGGTTTCATCCGGACCAATCGTGATGTCCTTGGCAGTTCGCCCATCGCGTGGAGTCGCGGTGAGCACAAGTTTGTCGATCTTTGCGGTCTTGCCGTAGCTGGCCTGATAAAAGCGAATCCCGTGATACACCAGCGGATCATTCACCACAATCTGCTTGCGCAAGACAACTTGCCCGTCCTGCACAACCGCCAGATCGGACCACCAGCGTTTCGGCGAGCCGTCGGCATAATTTTCCTGCCCAGCCCCGTCACAGCGGATGGCAAACGGCAGGCTGCGTTTCTTTCCGTTCTGCGGTTCCACCTGGCTCGACTGTTGCCCGCGCGTCAGGGTAACGAACCCGCGCCAGCCGTAAAGTGCGTCCACGATGCCTCCGAGAAAAATCAGAAGCAAACTCGAGTGCACGATATAAACCGCCATTTCAGAAAAGCGGTGCCGCTCCCCGAAAAGAGAGAAGTTGTTCTGGCGTACAATCCGCTCTGGCCCGAACCCGGCCTTCTGCAACACCCGTTCCGCCACGCTCAGCCCCGCCTCTTCATTCCCAATCGGAATGAGCGCCTGAGTAGGCAGCGCCTTGCGGAAACTCTCGTCCGGGCTTTGATACGGACGCGAAAAATATCTCCACGCATTCGGAAAGCGCTCCACCGACGCGGCAATAATGCTGAGGCTGACCAGGCCCAGCAGCAGAACGAACCACCACGCATGAAAAACGTCAGTCAGTCCCGCTCCATCCAGCAGCCGCAGCACTGGCGTTGAATAAGCCCGCTGCATCTCATCAGGATCGGTTGCGGGACGCTGCAGAATCACCGTCCCCGCCGCCGACAGGATGACCACCAGTATCAGCAGAACCACTCCGGTCTTAATCGCGGCCAGAGTTTTCCAGATACCTCTCTGCCAAATTCTGCCTCGCCAGTTTTCTCGCGATGTCGAGTGGATGGTTGTGGCCATATCGTTCCTCATTCCCGCATTAAGGAAAGCACGTTTCTCGCCATCGCGCGATGCGCCTCGAAATAGTCGAAGGCTTGCGCAGGAAACGTCGCCAGCGCGCAGTCTCTCAAAACGCACTACGGGCCATATCACTCAAAGGATTGGAGTTCTGTCGGAATTTGGCGCACACTAATTCCGTGGTCGACGATGCGGTTCGCTGGTCGTGGACAACCGTGGCGTGAGTGTTTTTGACCATTCCACTGTGGGAGAAGCCTCATCGTCAGGCGGGTTTCAACTTTTACGGCGTCCCCGCACTCGGTTCGAAGGTGTCGTGTTTGCAGTCGTTTAGTAGCACGCGCAGAACTTTACCGAGCCCGCGAATCAAGGCGCGACGCGTGCATATGCCACTGAGAAGGGATGAGGGAGCAGTGGGTGTGACCGCGGAATCATTCAAATCACGTCCCCGGACAATTCAGTCGTCAAGCGAGCAGAACCCGCGTGCAAAACAGTTAAGCGCCCTGGCCTGCTTCTTTGTCGTCCTCCTGTTCGCCGGCCGCGCCTCCGCCGCCAAGCATCCGGTCCCACTTGACCCCAAGGCCGATCCCTCCACCTGCATCGCCTGCCACGAAGATAAAACCAAGGGCAAGTCCGTCCATTCCGCGATCGCGCTGGGCTGCACCAGTTGCCACGAGGTTCGCGTCAATCGCGATGTCACTCGCGTGAAGTTGATCACCTCCACTCCCGTCGCTCTTTGTCTGACCTGCCACACCGACAAAAATGCTGCCGGCATAAAAGGCAGAGTCCATCCCCCGGCCGTACGCGACTGCGTGAAATGTCACGATCCGCACACTTCCGACAATAAGAACCAGCTGTTAAAGCCCGAATCAGGCGACCAGAAAGAAAACCTCTGCCTTAGTTGCCACACGACCGGCCTCAATGTTCCCGAGAAAGGCAGCCGGCACGCCGCTCTCGACATGGGCTGCGACACCTGCCACACCACACATAAGACGGGAGAGATCGGGAAAATCGAGTTCGACAATCACCTGACCAAGGCGCCGCCGGCGCTGTGCCTCGACTGTCACGATGTCAAGAGTCCCGACCTGCAGAAGGCCCACAAGAACCAGCCTTTCGAGACCGCGAATTGCGTGAGCTGTCACGATCCCCACGAATCCGCCGCGCCCAAGCTGCTGGCGAAATTCACGCATCCGCCGTTCGCCGAAAAACAGTGCGAAATCTGCCACGCGCCCGCCAAAGACGGAAAAGTCGTGCTAACGCAGCCCGACGTCAAAGCGCTGTGCGTTACATGCCACGGCGACAAAGCCAAACTGATCGAGACCGCCAAAGTTCCCCATCCCGGCGCCGCAGGCGATTGCACCGATTGCCACAGCCCCCACGCCAGCCGGCAGCCCGGCCTACCCAAAACCAACGCCGTCGATATCTGCTTGACCTGTCACAGCGATATCGCCGATGCAGGAAAGAAGCCCTACCACCACCAGCCAGCATTCACGCAGGGTTGCGCCACTTGTCACCAGCCGCACGGCGGAGAGAACGACCACCTGTTGCGCACCGCGACCACGAATTCACTTTGCCTCGAATGTCACGGTCCCGACCGGCAACCGAAAAAGCTGGGAGCTGAGCACATGCAAACCATTTTCAACGGAAGCGTGAAGCTTCCCGACGACTATTTCGTGAAAAACAAAGTCGTCGTTCTGCCCCTGAAATACGGCATGGGACATCCCGTGGCCGGTCATCCGGTTTCCGATCTGATCGATCCGGCAAACCCCGGCAAAGTGACGACCCCAATCAATTGCCTCACCTGTCACCAGCCGCATTCCTCGGCTCAGCCCGATTTGCTGGTGAAGGACCAGGCCAACAACATGGCATTCTGCTCCACGTGCCACAAAGATCTGAAGACGCGATAGCTTGCGCTAAGAAGTGAGATAAGTGTGAAGTCTGATTGTCAGTCCGAACAAGCGCTTTTTGCGCGGTGAGGAATCGGGGCGAGCCGCGCGATGTGGCACATTTTTTTCGCCACAAGAACCGCGCGTTTGGCTCGCTTCCTTGTCGGACTGCATTCGTACCGAGGTGATTATGAAGTTGACGTTCAAAACTCGACCCACTCCCGGTGGACCAGGATGGACTGGCCCAAGATTGAGTAGCCCAGGATTCCTGGCGTTGTTCATTCTCTTGAGCATATGTCTCCTATCGCCGGTTTCCCTATTCGCCGGCAAGAAGAAAAAAGACTCGACCCCGCCCAAAGCCCCGCCGGTCATCGACTATTCCAACATCGTCTGGCCCAATCCGCCGGCCGTTGCCCGCATCAAGTACCAGGCGTTCTATGCCGCCGAAAAGATTTCCCAGGTAGATTCACCCAAAACCAAAAAAGAATCCTGGATGGACCGCCTTGCCGGCACCCAACCCGCCGACGAAAACGCGAAGCTTCTCTTCCAACTTGGCGAACCTTACGGCATGGCCGTGGATTCCAAAGGTAACCTCTATGTCGCCGACCAGAAAGTGGGCGCCATTTTTGTTTTCAACACTGCGACTCGCGATGTGGAACTTATCAAGAACAAAGTCCACGGCCACTTCGTTCGCATCATCGGCCTAGCCATGGACGACAACGACCGTTTGTTCGTCTCCGATCCCGGCCTGCGTCATGTATTGACGTTCAACGCTAAACACGAGCCGGAAGACGTGATCACCGAGGGCCTCGTAAGCCCTGGCGGGCTTGCGCTCGACGTCGAAAACCGCCTTCTCTATGTGGCCGATATCGATCAGGACCAGGTTCTGGTTTACGAGGCGGACTCACTCAAGCTGTTGCGCAGGATCGGCACCACCGGTCAGAATCATGCCCTCACGACCCCCGGCGATTTCGCCCGCCCCGCGGGAATCGCGGTCGACGCCGATGGGAATCTCTACGTCGCCGACACTCTCAACAACCGCATCGAAATCTTCGACGGCGACGGCAAATTCATCCGCACATTCGGCAAAGCCGGCGATGGCCCCGGATACTTCTCACGCCCGAAAGGCGTCGCCATCGACAGCGACGACCACATCTGGGTAGTCGACGGCATGCAGGATCGCGTCCAGGTCTTCAATCAAGACGCGGAGCTGTTGATTTCGTTCGGAGGCCATGGCCTCCTCCCCGGCATGTTTCAAGGCATCGCCGGCATCACCATCGACAAAACGAACCGCGTATTCACTTCCGAAATCTTTCCCGGCCGAGTGCAGCAATTCCTTTACGTGACCGACGCTCAGGCCGATCAGTTGAACAAAGAAAAAGAAGCCGCTCGCGAGAAAAAAGCCGGCGCATCCAACAAAGATTCTTCTCCGGCAGTTCCGCCGAGTCCCCTAACCCAAGCCAGCGCTCCAACTCCGAAATAGGAGTGGCGAATCCCATACCTGTAGCGCTGGCGTCTCGCAGGCTGCATCTTGCCGTCGTTTACTGGCCACCGGCCACTAGCCACTGACCACTGCCCTTCCAATACTCCCTGGTTCTTTCATGGCGGAGCATCTCTCAACACTGCCTCCCAACGGCTGGCATAGCCTCCATGCTCACGGTATTTCACTGCGGGATTTGACCGATAAGTCAGAAACTGCTGGCTCTTTTCCCCCAGTCAGGCCTTCCTGCCAGGCCAAGCCCGAACCAGCCAAGATTTGCCCACCTTGTTAATAACAAAAGACTTACAGCGTGACCAGGCGAGACCTGCCCACCTCTCAGCCTTCGGCTAGCCAGGTGCATCACTAGCGAGCGGGGGCAGTCCCCAATAGACTCGCAGCCCAGGCCCAAAGCCTCCAGAAACTCTGAAGGGCAGGAAGCTGCAATCAATACAGGAGGTTTACATTCCTATGAAGAGAGTAATCGTAGTAGTGCTCTTTGTCCTTGCCGCCTCGGGACTGATGATGGCCCAGAACTGGTCGTCGACGGTCGACGTACTCGGCGCACACAACAATCAAGGCCGCGGCTGCGCGGGCTGTCATGCTCCGCACAGCGGCTCGTTCGGCTCAGGTCACGGTGGCGGAGCTGACGCCGGCAGCTATGCTTTGTGGGGTCAGGACGCCAGCCCGCTCTATGGCAAGACCATCGCGTTCGGCGACAGTGGGAAATACACTGAAGTTCTGCCCAGCAGTATCACCAGCGGCAGCACCGAAGTGGGCGGCATCCTGCTTTGCCTCAGCTGTCACGACGGCAATGTCACCGCTTCCAACATGATGACCGGCAAGTCCTACGAACAAACCATCGGCCTGTTGACCAACACGGCTTATGGCACACAGCCGATCCCAACCCTGCTGGGCAACGACGGCACCACCGCCGGAAACTACACCAACGATCACCCGGTGGGGCAGCTCGCCAACATCAGCACCACTCAACCTGGCCTGGTGTGGAGTGGAACCGCGTTCAGCGTAACCGCGGGCAGCCCCTTCGCCCAGTTCGTAGCCAACTACGGTTGGCCGGCACTGGCTCCTGGCAAGTATTCCAATCCCTACGGCGTCACCGCCGCGGGCAAGCCCTATGTGGTTTGCACCACCTGCCACAACCAGCACGTGATGACCGTCTACTCCTCGAGCGCGGCCAGCCCGATCGCGAACGATGGCGGCGGCAAGTTCTATGCCACCTACTTCTTCGTGAACGGCCCTTACAACCCGAACCTCCAGACCTACGCCAGCACCTCGGCGCCCTCGACGACTCAGTTCTGCCGTCAGTGCCACTTTGGCGAGGCCAACGAAGCCAACAACACCAACACCATCACCACGCAGTTCCAGTAATCATCTCCTAACCCCAGGGGGAGGATTTTCCTCCCCTTTTTTTCTGGGTCATGACGAGGTGACGAGAAGTGAACGATGAGGCGCTAGGAACAAGTAGCAAGCGAGGAATTATGAAATACAAATTTTCCATCTGCATCGTGCTGGCAACGGCGCTCGCCGCCACAGCCCAGGTTGCCTCTCACGCTCCCACCGTCCTGGCGCCGCCCGCCGCTTCAGCCGCAGCCCCCGCGCAGGCCAGCGACAAGCCCGTGGCACGCGTCAACGGCGCGGTCCTCACCGACCGCGATCTTCTCCGCGAAATGTACACCATCTTCCCCTTCGCCAAACAGCACAACGGATTCCCCAAAGCACAGGAAGCCTCCATTCGCGAAGGCGCGCTCGAGATGATCATTTTCGAAGAACTCGTCTACCAGGAAGCCAACCGCCGCAGGTTAACAATTTCCACCGACCGCCTCAACCGCGCCGAGAGCGATTTCCGCGTCCAGTTCCACAGTCCCGACGAATACGCGCAATACATGCAAGCCGAAATGCATGGTTCCCGCGAAACCCTCCGCCAGCAGATGCGGCGTTCGCTCCTGATCGAGCAAGTCCTGAAGTCAGAAGTTGAGGACAAGTCCCCCGTATCGCTCGCCGAAGTCCAGGCCTATTACGACAAAAACCTCGCCCGCTTTCAGCAGCCCGAGTCGTTCAGCATTCAAAGCATATCCATCCTTCCGCCCCGCAACGCCAATGCAGGGGCCGTGCAGCAAGACCGCAAGCGCGCCGAAGATGCCCTGCGCCAGGCCAAAGTCACCAGGAACTACCAGGAGTTCGGACTCCTCGCCGAAAAGATCTCCGACGACGATTTCCGCGTCAACCTGGGCGACCACAAAGCCGTGAGCCGAGACAAACTCCCGCCCCTGGTCGTGAAGGCCGCGCTGGCCATGCAGCCCGGGCAACTGAGTGACATCATCCAGATCGAAAACGCGTTCACCCTCTTCCGCTTGAATGCTCACAGCCCGGCAAGAAAGCAGCCCCTAGCCGAAGTCAAAGCCGATCTGCAAACCGAATTACAAAAAAGCAAGTACGAACGCCTCCGCTCAAATCTAGCCAAGCGCTTACGAGCTCAGGCCAAGATTGAAATCGTGTAGAGGCAGTGGGCTAGTTGCGAGGGGCGAGTAAATCGTGCCCACCGGGCAGTTGACTTTCACTGGCCACCGCCCACTATCCACTGGCCACTTCCCTTCTGCGGAATTCAACTCCCCCAGGGTGCGATATGGCGCAGCCTCTTCTCCCGGCACAACTGAGCCGCCTCTCCCGACCCGCCTAACCCATTCCTTTTCACGAGCTAACAGATTCCCGACTGATCAGTAACCATGACCCAAGAATGGCAATGCTAGTGCCCTCACACCTATATCTGGCCTGATCGGCAGGATCGGCAGCTAGTCGCTGCCAAGCACTCGAATTTCACCAGCCACTCGCCACTGACCCCTGACCACTGGTGTTCACCGTGAAGACATTCGCAGCGACGATCGTAGCCTTCCTTCTGCTGGCACTTCCGCGAGCCTCAGCCCAGCTGCAGCTCGGCGACGACGTGCGCGTGAAGGCTGGCGGCCTGTTCACCACCGGCTATCAAGGCAATTACGGCGACAGCAGCCAGATTCAGGACAACCACGGCCTCGATTTCGGCTTCAGCGGAAACATCAGCGGCTCTTATTACAACCCTAACTTTCTCTCTTTCAATATCGTCCCTTATATCAACCAGTCCCGCGCCGACTCCGACTACCAATCGCTCACCGGAGCCAGCGGAGTCACCGCCACCGCCAACCTCTTCTCCGGCAGCCATTTCCCCGGATCAGTCACCTATCGCGACGACTACAACAGCACCGGCACCTTCGGACTCGAAGGTCAGCCCAATTTCACCACTCACGGCCACGGGCAGGGCTTCGGCGTTTCCTGGAGCGCACTGGTTCCCGACTTGCCCACGCTCTCCGTCAGCTACTCGCAGGGCGATGGATCAGGCACCGTCTACGGCACCGACCAGCAGACCGGGTCTGACACCAAGCTATTCAACGTGCGCTCCACTTACGCGATCGACGGGCTTCGCCTGAACGGTTACTTCGACCACACCAATCTTCACTCCACCGTACCGGAATTCCTGGCGGGCGAGCAGGAGTCAGTCTCGAATACCAGCGGCCACGATTTGGGCTTCGGCGCCAACCGCAACTTGCCGTTCAACGGTTCGTTCTACGCCAACTACAATCGCTCCGAGGCATCCACCGATTTCCAGGGCGAGGAGCCCAGCACTTCCAGTTACACCACCAGCACCGAAACCTCCGGTGTCACCTTCCACCCACTGCAAAAGTTGAGCCTGTTTGCCAACGAAAATTACACCGACAATCTTTCGGGATATTTGAACCAGAACCTCATCGCCAGCGGCGCCGTGCAGACGCCGATCAACCTCGGGTCAGGCTCGAACTCTCTCACGCTGGGAGGGGGCGCCAATTATCAGTTCACCAGTTTTCTTTCCGCCCAGGCGCAGGCAACGTACTACGATCAATATTATTTTGGCCAGGGCTACACTGGAACCTACTTCAGCGGCACGGTGAACTACACGCACCGAATCTTCGATATGTTCAGCTTTTCCGCGGGCGTGGTGGAGCAGTCCAACGGACAAGGCAGCAACGCGATTGGCCTCATCGGCAACGTGAATTACTTTCACCGCATCAAAGGCTGGGAAACTTCCGGATCGTTCAGCTACGCTCAAAACGTGCAGTCGCTATTAGTCACATACACCACGTCTTACTACAACTACGCCGCCCGGGTGCATCGCCGCCTGGGATATGGTGTGGCCTGGATCGCCGCATTCAGCGGAAGCCGCAGCGGCCTCACCAATCAGCCGGGCAGCGAAAACCACAGTGAAAGCTATTCCACTTCGTTCAGCTCTCGGCGCTTCACCGTCACCGGCAACTACACCCAGTCCAGCGGAGACTCCATTCTCACCAGCGCCGGCCTGGCCCCGCTGCCGCCCACACCCGGAGTGCCCGCAAGCAGCCTCATCCTCTATGGCGGAGACAGCTATGGCGGCGGAATTACCGCAGCGCCCGTGCGGCGTCTCACCATCTCCGGCACATTCAGCCGCGCTCTCAGCAACACCGTCAGTGGCCCAACCAATTCGCGCAATAACACAGAGATTTTCAATGCTCAGGTGCAGTACCATCTCAGACGGATAGGCCTGCTGTCCGGCTTCACCCGGTTCACTCAGGGCGTCAGCGCCAGTGGAGCTCCGCCGGGAACGGCGAACTCGTACTTCATCGGAGTGTCAAGATGGTTCGACTTCTTCTAGCTCAGCGAAGATACTCATGTAAGGACAGCTGCTCTAGGCTGTTTAGCAAAGCGCTCATGTGGGGACAGCCGCCCTCGGCTGTCCAGCCGAGCGCAGCTCGACCGTTTCCACATCCGCCGGCGGACCGAGACACCACGGGACGGACATGAGTGATCGCGACAAAAGCACTCCCCGCAAGCGTCGCCTGCAAAAAGCCCTAGCCATCATCGCCGCAATTTTGTTCCTAAGCCTCCCAGCCGCAGCCGCCAAACCCGCGAAGACCACAACCCAGCCGGCTCCTCCCGATCTCTTGCTCGATGGCGGCCGCAAACTCACCTTCGAGCGCACCTTCAGCCTGGAACGCGAGGTCAAGCCGAAGCGCGGCTTCTGGACCCGCGTGGTCGATGTCATCGCCGGCGAACCCGAGTTCCATTTCCTGGTCACTCCCTACAGCATCGCCACCGATTCGCACGGACGCATCATCATCACCGACCCAGGCGCCGACGGCATTCACATCTTTGACTTCACCGAAAAGAAATACAAATTTCTTTCCCGCAAAGATAGTGGCAAAGATCCCATGCTCGCGCCGCAGTGTGTTGCCCTCGATGCCCAGGACAATATCTACGTAACCGATTCGCAGGGGGGCAAGATTTTCGTGTTCGACCCCAGCGGAAAGTTCCGCCGCATGATCGGAAGTCTGAAAGGCGGCGAAGGATTCTTCAAACGTCCTACGGGAATCGCGGTTGATTCCGCAGCCCAGCGCATTTACATCACAGACACTTTGCGCAACCAGATTTACGTGATGGATATGCAGGGCAGCGTGCTCGCCACCATCGGCAAGCCCGGAACCGGAGACGCCGAATTCAATTACCCTACAGAATTACGGCTGAACGGCGCGGAGTTGTTCGTGGTGGATGCCATGAACTTTCGCGTTCAGGTTCTCGACCGCTCCGGCGCCTTCCACTACGCAATCGGCAAGCTCGCCGACGGCGCCGGAGGAATGTTCCGCCCCAAAGGAATCAGCTTCGACTCCGAAGGCCACCTCTATGTCGTAGACGGCTTGTGGGGCATGGTGCAGGCCTTCGATCGCCAAGGCCGGCTCTTGTATTACTTCGGGCAGCACGGCACTGGACTCGGACAATTTCAGTTGCCCGCCGGACTCGAAATCGACAAACACGACCGCATCTACGTAGTCGATTCCTTCAATCGCCGCATCCAGGTGTTCCATTACTACGCCTCAGCGACGGCGAAGCCAGACGGCGGGAGTAAACCAGGAAGCGACAAGCCGTGAAGTGCAAAACCTCAACGCGCAACGCCGTGAGATCGATCGCCCTAAGAACGATCCTGGCTTCGCTATGCGCCCTGGTTTTCGGCTGGGCTCTCGCCAGTGCGCAGGTGCCCGGAGACGTCTTGGGCATGCACAACCTCACGTCTGCCAGCGGAGCTTCCGTCACCGCGCAGGGATCCCTCGGCTGCACCTTCTGCCACGCTCCGCATAGCGGAATCGGAGCCACCACTCCGTTGTGGAACCAGACACTGTCGAAAGCCACCTACACTCCGTATACCAGCACCACCTACGTCGAGCAGAGCAGCACTCAGCCGACTCTCGGAGCGCCCAGCAGTCTCTGCCTGAGTTGCCATGACGGCACCGTTGCCGTGGGACAGTCGGCTGTGTACGGCAAGATCCCGGTCACTGGAGCGATGGCCAGCGTCGATTCTTTCGGCACCAACCTGAGCGGATCGCATCCCTCCAGCCTGATTTTGCCCATGAAAGACGCTTCCAACCTGGTGGCCTCGCTGGTTTCGCAGGGCAAAACCGCCGACCCAACCGGCGCGGTAAAACTCATCAACAGCAATATCGAATGCACCAGTTGTCACAATGCCCACGTCCAGGCCACCGACCGCATCGCGCAGAATTTCCTGGTCCGCGATAGTTCCAGCGGCCAGATGTGTCTCGCCTGTCACGATCCCAACCGCGTGCTGACTGGCCAACCCAACCCGCTGGCGGGCTGGGCCAACAGCATCCATCAAACCGCCACCAACCAGACCTCGCCCGATGCTCGCGCTGGCGTCTACGGCACCGTCGCCCTCAACGCCTGCACTTCCTGCCACATGGACCACAATTCGCCCGCGACCATGCGCCTGCTTCGCTCCGCTGCGCCCGCTTCGCCAGGCACCGATCCCGCGACCCAGGATTGCATGACCTGCCACAACGGCGGATCTCTCCTGTCGCCGGCCGCTCCCAACGTCATGGCAGAGATTGCGAAGATCAGCCATCCCATGCCCGCAGGCAACAATTTTCACGACGCCGCAGAACCCCCCGTGCTGAACAACAACCGTCATGCCACCTGCGTGGATTGCCACAGTCCTCACGGCTCCAACCAGGTAGCCGCGTTCGGCGCGCCGCCTGCGATTCGTCCTTCGCAAACCAACGCCACCGGAATCAGCAGCAGCGACGGCACCACCGTTCTGCTTCCCGCCGTCAACCAATATGAAAACTGCCTGCGCTGCCACGGCACAAGCGTAGGCAAACAAAGACTGCTGATTTACGGCTACGCGCCCACGCGCTTGGTTTCAGGCCCCGACCCGCTGAACGTGATCCCCGAGTTCAGCGCCACGGCTACTTCGAGCCATCCCGTCACCCACGCCAGCCTGAGCCCGCTGCCCCAACCCAGCTTGCTCGTCAACATGTTGAATCAAAACGGCACGGCGTCGCGTTTGATGGGGGTTCAGATCTTCTGCACCGATTGCCACAACAGCGACGACAATCGCGAGTTCGGCGGCACCGGACCGAACGGCCCGCACGGGTCGGTCAACTCGCACATTCTTGAGCACAACTATCAATTCAGCCAATCCGCGGCGCCGGGCGGGGTGGTCACGAACCTGTTTCCCAACCCCGATCTCAGCCTCACCGGGCCCTATGGCATGTGCGCCAAGTGTCATAGTTTGAGCAACATCGTGGCCAACGCCAGCTTCACCGGACACAGCAATCACGTCTCCCAGGATGGTTTTTCCTGCTCGACCTGCCACGCCGCCCACGGCATGGGCTCGATCTCTCCTAACCTCTCCGGCGAACGATTGGTCAACTTTGATGCGAACGTTGTAGGGCAGAACAATGGCGCGCCGGTTTCTTACAACCGCACCAGCAACACTTGCGTTTTGGCCTGCCACCAGACCAACCACAACCCGGACGGCACGGTCTCGAACATTCGGAAGCCAGTTCTGAAGCCGCGAGGCAAGTAGGTCCTAAGTGCAAGGTTGACAGAGACTTGGGCTACTGCGCCCTGACCGAAACCGGAAAAATTGGGGCAAAACACGCGCGCGGTGAGCAGAAAAGCGCATTTTCTTCGTTTTCGTCGGGAAACCACTCGCAAGTCGGCTCGTAAAGCACTGAAATCAAAGCTGCAATCGCTCCAATGCGCGAATCGCGTGTTTGGCGCGTCTGGTGCACCCGGAATTTGAACGCGGAGTCACGGGCTCTGCGGAAAAAAGGCAAGGGGCATTTCGGACCATACGCAGAAAAATCTTCTACCACGAAGAAACGAACGTATCACGAAGGGTTTTGCCGGTCGGGGATTCCTTCGCGCGACTTTCTGTCCTGGGTGATCAAGAGTGTTCGAACTGGCCCGCTAGTCATGAAACCCGGGAGGCAGCATTATGGAAATGCAAAGGCAACAGAGAATATTGATCGTTGACAATGACGAGCGCGTCTTGCGGGTGATGGACGGCTTTCTGGCGAATGCCGGCTTTGATACAAAGACTGCGTCGGATGGGCACTCGGCGCTCGATCTTCTGAAGGTGCAGGAGTGTGATCTTGTGTTTGTGGCCGATCACCTTTCCGACTTTTTCCTCGATGGATTCCTTAAGGCCTTGCACGGACTTTCCATGCAACCGCCGGTGATCGTGATGCAGTCCGATCGACCGAGATCATGGGAAGTGGGTCCGTACCGGCAGCTGGGCGCAAGCGGAGCGGTGAACAAGGCGCGCCCGTGCGAAGTGCTGGAGGCTGCGAATGAGGTGCTTTGCTCGGGTCCGGTGAGCCAGATCTAAATCGGTCCGGCGGTTTCATTCGGCCGCGCCAAGTCGCACCGGCCGCTGGGGCGCGGGGCAGCAGTCTTCCGCACAAGTATCCGGCCGTGGACCACTCGACCCCAGGGCCCGCCGCTCGGAATCGGGATTCATCCGCTCCAGAATCAACTCGCGAATCATGCCGATGAACCGGGGATGCACGCCAACTGTCTTCGCCCGAGTCATGGGCAAGGCAAGGGAATCGCAGAGCTGCCGGGCTTCCACGTCCAAGTCGTATAAGACTTCCATGTGATCGGAGATGAAGCTGATCGGAGCCAACACCACGGCCGACGCCAGACTCGCTGCCTTCACCTGGCGCATGTAGTCGAGAATGTCAGGTTCCAGCCAGGGCTGTGCGGGAGCGCCACTGCGGCTCTGGTAGACGAGCACATCATTGTTGTTATGCTCAAGGTTATGCCGGAGTGCTCCCGAAACCAGGTGCCGCACCTGTTCCAGTTGGCTTACATAGTCGCAACTATTCGCCATGGAAACGGGGATGCTGTGCGCGACATATACGATCTGGACATTTCCGCGCGTGTCAGCGGGGATGGCCTGCAGCGCGTCGCGTACCCGATCAATTGTTGCCTCGATAAAGGCAGGGTGGTTGAAGAATACCCTGAGTTTGTCCACCTCCGGCGCCTCAGGCCCAATTTCGTTTTGCGCCCGTGCAATATCCTCGCGATACTGCCGGCATCCTGAGTACGAGCTATACGCCGAAGTGATAAAGCCCAGAGCCCGCCGAACTCCATCCTGTTTCATCTTTCGCAAAGTCTCGGGCAACAGGGGATGCCAGTTCCGGTTTCCCCAGTAGATGGGGAAGTTGGGCCCGTTCCGCTCCAACTCTACCTCGAGAGCGCCGATCAGCTCCCGGGTTTGCTGGTTAATCGGGCTCCTGCCCTCGAAGTGGTAGTAGTGCTCGGCTACTGCGAGCATGCGCTCGCGGGGAATATTACGGCCCCGCAGCACATTCTCAAGAAAGGGCATGACCTCTGCAGGAGACTCCGGACCTCCGAACGCAACCACCAGAATGGCGTCGTAGTTCATACTTTGTTGATGCAGTGATGGAATGCCTGTGCGGAGCGTTAAGTCACATCTTCCCATCTCTAGTCTTTGATTCCGGATTCTGCAGGGCAGGCAGTTTGCGCAAAGTCATCCCTTTAACCAACCCACGATGGAATCTGATGCAGGCTGCGGCCAGCGGACACCGGACAAGAGGTTTACTTTCGGAGCAACTGAAACCCTAGGAACACGGCGCCGCCAACAATCAGCACGACCACCAGAGTGAGCAGATTCGCGGGTGCAAGCCCGTGCCGAAGAAATGCTGCGCTCATGAGGTGTCTCCGTTTGTCATGGTAAGCCTTCTGCGGGCTACTACGACTGCATCGAGAGGTAGCGCTCGTAGCCGACTTCCTTGATCTGGTGGAGTTGAGCCTCCAGCCAGTCCACATGATCCTCTTCGTCTTTGAGCAGTTTGACCAGCAGATCGCGGCTGCCATTGTCTTTTTCCTGCGTGGCGATTTGCACGGCGGCGTTGTATTGCTTCACCGCGTTTAACTCCAGGGCCAGGTCGCTCTCAATCATGTTGCGCACGGTTGCGCCGACGGTGAGTTTTAGAGGTTCCATGGTAGGGGTTCCGTCGAGAAACAGGACTCGCTCGATGAGCACTTCTGCGTGCTTCATCTCATCGATGGATTGCTTCTTGATGTAGTCGGCGAGTTTCTTGTAGCCCCAGTTCTCGCACATTTCCGCATGCACGAAATACTGGTTGATGGCGGTGAGCTCTTCGCGTAGAGCGTCGTTTAATGCTTTGATTACTTTTGGATCGCCCTTCATCCTTGGAATCTCCTGTTCGGGCGTGGGACGCCATCTCGTAATGCTGCGACGCGAGCGGAACCTCAGGCGCTAAAGCGCGGACATATTTTCAGCGATTTAGCGGCACGAGTAAAGAGGGTGCGGAAAAACCCGCCCTAGACACAAAATGCGACCACAGGGGCTGAAGCCCGCGCTGATTTTGGGAGCTTTACGCGGCGCTGAAGCGCCGCTCTTCCACGGTACTGCACGCACTTGTGGGTTTTCCGCAACCTCTAAACCCGCGCCTTTCCCAAGCCCGCCCCATCGGATTTTTTCGCGTCTGAAGCCGTGCCTCTGCAAAACCAATCCGTGAGGTCGAGTGTACACCCATTCCCCCCGCTCCTTTACAGGTCGCTGGGTTCCAGCATAGATTTGACCGACAGTTTTTACACTGCGGGGTTGTGCCTTGCATCGTCCTCCTGATCAATCTGAGCTCGCGTCCGCGTCTCCCCCATCGGCCAAAACCATGGCGGAGGTTCTTCTTTCCACGGACCTGCTGGAGGCGCTTCCGGACGCCGTGGTAGCCGTTGACCGCGAAGGGACCATCGTTCAGGCCAATTCGCAGGCGCAGGAATTGTTTGGTTATGAACGCGAGCAGCTGATCGGCCAGAAAGTGGAGATGCTGGTGCCAGAGAGTTACCGGGTCCGGCACCAACAGCATCGCGAGAACTTCGCCCAGACACCGAACACGCGGCGCATGGGAGCGGACCTGGATCTCTACGGCAGACGGCGGAACGGGTCGCAATTTCCGGTAGAGATCAGTCTGAGCCCGGTGTCGACCGAGAAGGGGACGCTGGTTTTGAGCGCGATCCGTGACATCAGCGATCGCAAGAGAATCGCGGAAGAGCTGCGGCGAGCCAATGAAGAGCTGCACCGGAGAAGCAACGAACAGCTGGGAGAATACCGCTCGCGGCTGGCCTCGATTATCGATTCGTCGGAGGACGCGATCCTCAGTAAAGACTTGAACGGCGTCATTACCAGCTGGAACAAGGGAGCCGAGCACATCTATGGGTACAAGCCGGAAGAGGTCGTAGGAAAACACATATCTTTGCTGACGCCCAGCGATCGTCCCGATGAAATTTCCGAGATTCTGGAAAAGATCGCGCGCGGGGAGAGCACCGAGCATTATGAATCGGTGCGGGTAACTAAGGACGGACGACAGTTGAGCGTCTCGATTTCGGTGTCTCCGTTGCGCAATGCGGCGGGCGAGATCGTGGGAGCGTCGGCGATTGCGCGAGATATCACGGCGCAGAAACGAACGGAGGGCCAGCTTCGTCAAGCGCAGAAGATGGAAGCGGTGGGGCGGCTGGCGGGAGGCGTGGCGCACGACTTTAACAACATCCTGGGGATCATCAACGCCTGCAATGAGTTTCTTCGTGACCGCATCGACCCGGCTTCGGAATCGTCGGTGTACGTTGAGAACATCAAGACAGCAATTGAGCGTGGCAGGTCGCTGACCAAACAAATGATGGCCTTCAGCCGGACGTCAGCGGTGCAGCCTCGGGTCCTCGACTTGAACGAGCGGCTAAGGGAAATCAGCAGGTTGCTGCGCCCACTGCTGGGCGACGATATCGAGATTCTGATTGTGGCGAGATCGCCGTCCGCGGTGGTGGAGGTAGACCCCGGCCAGCTTGACCAGGTCGTTGTGAACCTCGCGGTGAACGCGCGGGATGCCATGCCGCGCGGTGGAAAGCTTATTCTCGAAACCGATGTCGTCGATTTTGACGATAGCTTTGCCGACCAGCAGCAGTCGATGGCAGCTGGAAAGTATGTCCTGCTGGCGGTGAGCGATACCGGCAGCGGCATGGACAGGGCCACCTTATCGCGCATCTTCGAGCCTTTCTTTACTACCAAAGAGGCGGGCCGGGGAACTGGCCTGGGCCTGGCTACGGTCTATGGAATCGTCAAGCAGAGTGCGGGACACATCCTGGTCTACAGTGAGCCGGGCCACGGAACGACCTTCAAGATTTATCTGCCCAGCGCGGAGCACAAAATTGGACACGCAGCCAAGCTGGAGGCGGAAACCCTGAGTCCGAAAAGGCAGGGGGCGACGATCCTGCTGGTAGAAGACGACGAAATCATGCGTAGCCTGACTCGAAAACTGCTTGAGGAGAGTGGCTTTACCGTAGTGGAGGCGGATGATGGGAAGTCCGCCCTGGAATGGGTGGAGTCTCATCCCGAGCCGATTGACCTGTTGTTGACCGACGTCGTGATGCGGCGCATGAGCGGTCCGGAGTTAGTGGCGTGCCTGAACGCGTCCCGACCTAGCCTGAAAGTCGTATATATGTCGGGTTACACCGGGGAGCTGATGGCGAATCGCGAGGTGTTGAAGGCGGGTGTGACTCTTCTCGAAAAACCATTTAGCCGAACCGCTCTGCTGAATACCATCCACGCCACAATCGGCTGAATGGGGCGGGGCGGTCATTCAGCCAGATGGGTCAGTGCCTTGTAACCAACGACATGGTGATGGGGATCACACATAGGTGCGGGAAAGCACCCACTTGGGCAGTTAACGAGTAGAAGCGCGGGTATGGCTGAATTCGGCTTAGTCAAGCTAAGTCATTTGTGTTGTTCAGCTTAGGTTCTTTCGAGGACGTTTCGACCCAAGTTCTCATTCCCTGGAAGAGTGGCGACGAGCTTGCCAAAGTAAAGCTGAAGGCGGAGGCATTCATGGCTGCTCATATCGTGAACAACGCTCATCACGTTGTACCGGTCGACAAGACGTTTTGCGATCTTTCCGCAGCGGTCGCGGATGTTTTGGAGCAGGAGTCGATTACTACTACCTACCCCACAGGAGCGGTTCTGTTCGCGGAAGGGCAAGCTGCGCGGGGAGTTTTTATCGTGCGGCGAGGACGGGTGAAGCTCTCCATTTGTGGAAGCGACGGCAGGACTTTGATTTTGAGAATGGTCGATGCCGGTTGGCCGTTGGGAGTGGCCGCGGTGGTTTCTGGACGCCAGTATGAAGCTACGGCTACGACGCAGGAGCCCAGCGAGATCAGCTTTGTTCGGCCCATTGATTGGCTGCGACTGATGCGCGCTCACGGGGAACTTGCGCTGTGGGTGACGCAGCACATCAGCCTGGATTACTCCTCTACTTGCCGCGAAATCCGGGACCTGATTCTCTCGGACTCGGCCAGCGAGAAGTTCGCCCGACTGCTGGTGGGCTGGCTCGATCAGAATGCCGAGGCAAGAAACCCCACCCAGGTGAAGCTGGCCCTGACTCACGAAGAAATCGGCCAGATGATTGGGACGTCGCGAGAGACGGTGAGCCGGTTGTTTGCCGGGTTCAAGAAGCAACGACTGATTCAGCAGAACGGATCTACTTTGGTGGTTCCGAATCGCGTGGCTTTGGAATCTCTGATTCCGGCGTAGAGGTGGCACCTAGCTTCAAGCCAAAAGCCCTACTCTCTGGCTACAGGCACACTCCACGTCTTGCCGCGGCTGATCCCCCGCCCTGAACAATCCCCGATTGAATCCCAGTAGCGGCAGCCGCCCGGGACTATTTCTTCAGCGTGCGGATATAAACTACCAGCCCCTTGACGTCTTCCGGCTTCAGGGACGCATACTTCGGCATCTTGTTCTTGCCGTTGGTGATGATGTCCGTGAGCTGCACGTCCGACATTCCCTGCACATCGGCAGACGTAAAATCGTGGGCGCCCATCTTCTTACCCATTGCCGAGCCAGTGCCGTCGGCGGCATGGCAGCCGACACACTTCGATTTGAAGATGGTTGCCGCGTCTTGCGCACGCGCCGACAGAGGAACGCTGAGAAGAAACGCGAATACGGTTGCGATCATAAACACTTTGAAGTCGATCTTTTTCATGTCTAAGCTCCGTTTGATCTTTAAAGTTCCCTTCGAGTTTTGGTTTGGCGCCAACCTTAAAACGGAAATTACCCGCAGACTGTGCAATATTGCACACCTTTGCGGTTGGGTAGTGTCCTGATAGTGCATTGCCACCCCCCACCTGCGTCTGTCTGTAGGGCGGGCCACAGAGATGATGGCAGGTCCCGGCATAAACTGTCCGCCCATGCTCTCCCCTAGCCAAAGAGCGCAGATCAAGGCAGAGATTGCGAAGCCCGGAAAAGGAGTGCGAGATATGCAATGAAACCGGTATTCGGAAAGTGACCGAAGGGTGGATCGAGGAAACAGAAAAAGAAGCTGGCCGTGGGAAGGTGACCTAAACGCCTAATGCTTCTGCGTCTGAAGAGCGGCTTAAGGAGTTTGTGGTTAAAGGCGGCGGCGGCGAGCGATCCTGCCGAGCGAGAACCGCTTCTATGGCTATTCCGAGATGCCCTGCACGGGTTCAACCGCGCGTGGAATCCACATGTGCGAAATATACGACATGATCGTATATTTTGCACCGTCAACCCTGACGGAACCTACTTTAGGGCCAACCCGCGCTGGAGTATCCGTTCAATAGCTTCCGGGGTGACTTCTTCACAGCCGTGATAACCGTGAGTCAGCAGGCAGGTAGCTTCGCTCCGTATGGGTACACCGGGTTCATGCGAAGTCTGCTGAGCGCGCCTATAGGTAACAGCAGGTGGCGGATCGACGTCGACAATCTGACAGGAGCCAACCTACGCGAATGACCTCCGAAAGAGAAGTCGCACTCAATCTGGTGATGAGGCTGCTGGCAGGCGAGCAGGGAAATTTGCCGATGCACTTGGCGATGCTGCTCGAGAAGTCATCTCTGTTGCAGAATAGCGAACAGCACTACCAGAAAATCCTCCCACCGGAGCTCGCGAGAGTTCGCCTTACCGCCGATACCGCCCAGGAGGTAACAGCGACCTTGTGCGCCGAGCTCTCGCGAAATCCGAGATGGCCGATTATCGCTGCCCTTTCGACAACGGGAGCACGCGAGGTCACGAAGGCGATCGTAGGGCTCTTACTGAATCCACCGCGAGCGCTGGAAACCGCTGAGTACGACCATGCCGTGGGAGTATTGGATACCTTTTTGCCGATTTCCTTAGAAAACGATCCTACCTTTCTCGCCAAGGAGGAACTGGAGCAACTTGGCGGGCTGCTCCACCAGCTCGAAAACCTTGCAGATCCGGAGACAGGCAAAGGCTCGCGAATCACGATCAGGAGGAAGGCCGGCGAACTTCTGAAGAAGTTGGCTCAATGATCTGGATCGGGCTGATGCCGGAGCGTTGACGAATGACTATATCTACGACGGCGACGGAAATCGTGTGAACGAAACGGTCGCTGGCGTGACGACGAATTATCTAGTCGACAGCTTGGCCACGTCCAGCCGACCTACGAACGCCTCGATCACTCGACACATGTGATCGGATGGAATCAGCTTCCAAAGTCACGGGAAACATCGTCGTTGCTCCCGCGCCTCACCCCGGATATAAGCCATAAAAAATGCCCTCGCTCCCGCGAGGGCATTTTCTCATTGCTTGGAAAAGCCACCAAGTGTTTCGTACCAGATTGCGAAGGCGACCCGTTCTTGGTTGAGCAAGAAGCCAGAAGCTGACTTAATCCCCCGCCACTGGCTCCGCAACCTCCGGCTTCGCAGCGTGCGTCCCGTTCCCGTTACCGTTACCAGTCAGCGCGCCCAGCGGAATAAACCCGTTTTCTGCCACCACCGGCTTCTCTTTGAGAACCACTTCCCGGTAGAGCGCAGCCATGCGCGCGTTGTAAGCCTCATCATTCACCTTCGGACCACGCGCCTCAGACTCACCGACAGAAGCCGAAGCCTGAAGCTCGGCGGCCGAAGCCTTCTGCTTCGCATCCCGCGCCCGCACCTTCTCTTCACGAGAATTCTTCGCGATCCCCAGCTTGTCGAGATCATGCTGCAGTTCGTTGGTAACCAGAGCGTCGCGCAGCAGCAGGGAATGCGTCTCGTCTTCCATCTTCACTTTCTTGCCACCCGCGAAAATCTCGTGCCGGCCGTGCTCTTCGTACCACTTGGTCAGCGTGGCCGTCATGTGCATCTTCTCGATGATGTTCCGCCAACCCACGCCCGTGTTGTAGGCGCAGAACGAAATCTCGCCTTCCTGCGTCGCGTACGGAATAATGCACTGCTCCGTCCGCCGGAAGTCGTAGTTGAACAAATCCTGGAACCACATCCCCGCGATAAACAGGAAGTTCCACCGGTCCGTCGTGCGGCGCTTCATCACGTCGTCGATCGTGCGATCTGGACCAACTTTACCGTAGTCCTTTCCCGTCACGTGATAGTTCTTGTCGAACTTCTTCAGCAAGTCCATCAGCTTGAAGTGCGTCGGCGACTGGAAGGGATCGTAATTCTTCATCAGGCACAGCGCCATTCCCACCCCAGTCAAAAACTTCCCGCGGGCCGCGTCATTGACCTTCGCAATATCCTTCGCCAGTTGATCTCCCGCCAAAAACGCCGTAACCGGCACCGCTTCCTTAGTTTCCTTGTCGATCATCACCGCCATCCCCGTTCCGCAGTTAGGGTGGCAGCCGCAGGAGAGTTGGCCCCAGTCGTTTTTTACGTCGTTGGCGTGCATCAGATCGGCCCAGTCGCTGAATGTTCCCATGAATGAAATCGGGAACCAGTCGCGGCTTGGCTCGCCCAGACCGGTTTGATTTTTTACGTCGTGTGCGAGGTGAGACAACGTGTAGCGCTGGGCCTGGCGACGGTCGTCGGTGACGGCTTCGTCGCGGCCGGTGAAGCTTACGGGCTGGAAGCTCAGGAAGCTGATCGTCTTTGGATTATCCAGCGCGAACTTGATGATTCTTCCCACCTGCTCGTTGTTGATGCCGTTCACGATGGTCACGACGGGAACGATTTCAACTCCCGCCTTGTGCAGGTTTTCGATGGCCTTCAGCTTCACATCGAACAAGTTGCCGACCATGCGGTGGGCGTTGGCCGCGTTGCCGATTCCGTCAAACTGCAGATAGGCATAGCGCATGCCGGCTTCAACCGCCTGCTGGCAGAATTCGAAGCTCTTGGCGAATTCAATGCCGTTGGTCGCAGCCTGCACGGAGTTGTATCCCACTTTGCGGGCGTAGCGAACAGCGTCCAGGAAATATGGCGACAACGTGGGCTCGCCGCCGGAGAACTGCACGCTCATCTGCCGGCGCGGCTTGATGGTGATCGCGTTGTCGAGCATGGTCTTGATTTCTTCCCACTGCAGTTCGTGGACAAAGCCCACCTGGTTCGCGTCCATGAAGCAGGGATCGCACATCATGTTGCAGCGGTTAGTCAAATCGATGGTCAACACGGAGCCGCGTCCATACTTCACCGTCGAAGACCCGTGATGGTGCAGCTTTTCGTCGTTGTGCGCCGCGATGTCGCGGCCGGGGAAAACATCTTCCAGATGCTTCGAGAAATCGGTGTCAATCGACATCACGTCTTCGAAGTGGCCGTGCTTGGGGCAATCCTTCACCATCAGAATCTTGCCGTCGCGTTCGATGATGGTGGCCTTGATCTCGCCGACCTTTTCGTTCATCAGCACTTCGTGCGGCAGTTTGCCGTCAAGAATCTGCTGACGGATTTCCGGCACACACTTCGGGCACAGCGAATCGGTGGAGCGGGGCCAGCCGAGCGGCGGTTTGGACTTTTCATAGGACTTGAGCAGCGGCTTGTCGGACCACTTAGGGGTGGGCGACGGGTTGGGCTTGATGCGATTGAAACCGTCGAACACAACCCAAGCGCCTTTGGCGGCGGCAACAGCTACTTTTTCCACGTACTTGATCGGCTTGCGCATATTAGCTTCTAGCTCCTGGCTTTTGGCTTCGAGTTTCTTGTTTCCGGTTTCTAGTTTTGATTCAAAAACCTTGAAGAGGCTGCTAGTGGACGATAACTAAATCCCGCAGCTAGTCCTCTCCCTACCCTTTGCCTGAGAAACCCAATGCAACTTATGGCTCTCCCTGGGAATGAAACTGGCCCGCATACATGTGGGCGATGCAACCTGGGTCATACACTTTTCCCTGGGAAGTGACTGCAGCTATCGTATTGCAGGCCTAGCGAATGCGCATCCACATCCCAACGAATGGCGCAAATTTGAGGTTTAGCGGTGCTGTGGGGCATTATACGGGGTAAGTTGTTGAAAGCAAAGGAGGACGCCGTCCGGGCTTCGGGCTTCGGGTTTCGGCAAGATGGACATGACGCGTTGGCCGCTTTTGACGCACATGCAGGACGGACACTCTTGTCCGTCGTCTTTGACCTTGTACGTGCCTGGTCGGCTCGGGAGACGAACGCGCAGATCTAAAATGCCCGCACGAGGTAGCCATGGCACAAGTGACGCCGCAACTCTCAGAACTGCTGGAAAAGGCGCTGGCCCTTTCCACTCAGGATCGCGGTCTGCTCATTGATCGTTTGATCGCCAGCCTCGACGAAGAACCCGCGGAGGAAGGTGTCGAGGCGGCTTGGGAAGAGGAAATCAAGCGGCGCGTGGACGACATTCGGTCTGGGCGCGTGAAGACGATACCGGGGGAACAGGTGCTACGGGAGATCGCCGAAGAGTTCCCGAACATCGCCGACGCCAGCGAATGCAACGCGCGCTACGCGGCCGGTCCGGTATCGGCGTCGAACAGCGCCCGTTGCGCAGAGCTATCCGATGGCTGAGCTGCCGCGCTCCGTTCTTCCCGAGACAGCTTAAGTTCGGAGATCCCCAGAGCCTGACATTTGTTGACCCAGGCGTCGCGGGAGAGTTTGCCGGCCATCAGTTCCTGCACGGCGAGGAAGGGATTCCACTCGTCGGTATCGCGGCGGAGGCGAAAGACCCCAGGCTGCAGATGCAGTTCCCAACGGCTGTCGAGAAGAGCCAACGCCAGAGCCGAGGCAAAAAGCATACCGGCGCGCTGGGTACGCTGATTGGGCGCCAGAAGCATTCCTTTTGGATCAGGGATGCGGGATCCGATCTCCGGAAACTTTGACAACTGGCTGGGAAGCAACGCGGCCGTCACTCCCTTCAAATCGGCGGCATGCGCGGCCACGGCTTTTTGCCACCCCGGAATCGTCACTCGCAGGGCGATCTCGTCCCAGGAAACATATTTGAGCGTGCCGGGCTTGATGTCGGGAATACGGTCCTCGATGAAATGCAGTTCCAGAGCTTGCAAGTGGTCTAGCAAAGTTGCGGCCGGCCGCGTGTCCTGCTCGGCGGAGAGTGTGGGCAGTCTCTCGGTGGCGGAAATGCGATCGCGCAACGGAGGATGAGTGTCGTAAGGACTGGTTTTCGCTTCCTGAAGATTCTTCTCCAGGCTTTTGTTGAGCGCGTTAGCGATCTCGGGCGCGCTCATGAAGCGGGCAAAACCATCTCCGAGCGCGGGCAGCGTGCCGCTCCCAAGCACCGGGGCGACTTCATTCTGCCAGTAAGTGGGCCAGGCCATGGCTGCCCCGTGAATCGAGCGCAGACCCTCGATGAGGGGCTCGCGTCCCGCAACCAGGCAGGCCAGTTCGTCGGCGCGATGCTCCTGGCGGCGGGAAACCATATGGATGGCGCGAAGAAAAAGCTTAAAATAGGCCTTCAACACCGATGCTACGACCAGGTACATCACTCCCAGGACCGCAATGCGCGCCAGTTGGCCAAGTGAGCCTACGTTCTCAAAAATGCGGACAATGGCCGTCTTGGTGCGATGGACCCAAGGGCCCAGACTGGTGTCTCCCCCGTAGTAGTGCGCAAACTCGTGGGCCAGCACTGCGCGAAACTGCGAAACCGTCAGCGCCGAAAACAGCGGGATGCCCAGTCCCATCACGCGGCGGCTGCCGAATCCCATCACGCCGCCGCGGTCCGCCACGAACGCATTCGCATCGGGGATCAGGTAGACCTCGCCCGGCAAGCGCTCGTTGAGCGAAGCGGCAATGTCGTCAAGTTCAGCGTAGAGCCGGGGCTGCGCCGAGCGATCCAGAAGCATTCCGGGAGCCACGAATTGGTCAGGCCGCGGCACCAGGGACCAAAGCATCGCGCCTGCGATCGCAATGCCGAACAGGAAAAGCGCCAGGACGTAAAATCCCGGCGATTCGGAAAGGGATAAAGCCAGGTAGGGCAAATAGACGCACGCCGCCGCCAGCGCTAGAACAAACAAGTAGGAAGCGATCACCATGAGGATCGCCAGCACAGCGAAGAACGCCATGGAACGCCGAGGACGGATATCGACCTTGGGCAATGGCATAAAGCAGGCCGGAATCATAGCACGGGCCCTGGACTTGCTGTGCCGCGGCCATTCCGGGTTACAATCCCAGCCCGGCGGAGGGGGTCACGCTGCGACGATGATTCCAGGAGGGCGAGATGATGATGCGGTTTTCTGGAAATTTCATCCTTTGCGCACAGAACGCGCAAGGATGGGGCACCCTCGTTTGTGGGTGCGGACGGAAGTTGAAGGGCGTCGGACAGGAGTGTCCGACCTGCAGGTTTCGTCAGCGATTCGGGTTTGCAGATCTTAGACGCCGGCGGCTTGGGTTAATGGCCTGACGGCTTCTTCGGGGCGGCGTTCTTTCAGGGCGGTGAGGCATTCGGCGTCGAGGCGGGTGGTGGCGTCTTCCTCCATCATGTTGAAGACGACTTTGGCAGAAAGACCCTCGCGGTAGGGGCGCTTCTCGGAGAGTGCCTGATAAACGTCGGCGACGCAGATGATTCTGGCAGTGAGCGGGAGTTGCGCGCCGGTCAGGCCGTTGGGATAGCCTTTGCCGTCAAGGCGCTCGTGATGCGCGCCGGCTACAAACGCCAGGTCTTCAAAGCCTGAGATCTTCTCCACGATTTTCTTGGTGTACACCGGGTGCATCTTCATGGTTTTCCACTCGTCATCGTTGAGCTTGCCGGGCTTTTCAAGGATGGCGTTGGAGACGCTCAATTTTCCGACGTCGTGCAGCAGAGCCGCCCGGCGGACCATGTTGGTGGTTTGCGGCGCGAGACCAAGGCCTTCGGAGATGTCCACGGCCGCCTCGGCGACTCCCATGGAGTGGGTAAAGGTGTAGGGCGATTTCGCGTCGATGACCTCGGCGAAGGCGCGGCAGATATTATCGATGCGCTCCGCTGAGGCGCGGATCGCGGTGCCGGGCTCCATTTCGAGAACGTGTTCGCGAGCATTCTCGGACTGCACTCTCTCCCAGAGCTTTTCGTCGTGCTCGAGCGAAGTCACGATACGAACGATCTCCGGATCGAACCAGGTGCCGCCGCGCTCTGCCACCACCCGAACTGCCTGGGCAGGACCGCGGGCGCTGGCAAACACTTCCAGGGTCTGGCTCACGTTCATGATGCGAGCCAGGATCGGTATCTCCTGACCTTTGCGGTGTTCGGGATAGCCGGCGCCGCTCCAGTGTTCGTCGAGGCTGCGGATGGCGTCAGCGCTGGCCTGGTTCAGTCCGATCTTGCGGGCGATTTCCGCTCCGCGTTCGCAACGGGCGCCAATGACTTCCGCATTGTTGCGATTCTGTTCGAGCCCCAGCTCTACGGCTTTTACCAGCCGCCGCGGTAATGAACTGCCGGGCAGCACGTTTCGCAGAAGATAGCGCAGGCCAGAAAGTGAAGGCTTGGTCCAATCCTCGAACTTTACTTCGCGTTTGGCGCGTATATCGTCTGAGCCGAGAATCTGGTGCATGCGCGCGGAGTTGGAGCTGCAACCGGCGTCCTTGAGCAGCAGGGCGTAGTAGAGATCGTGGGAATCCTGAACCGGCAAGTGAAGCTCTTCCGCGATGCGCATCCCGAGAATGCAGCTGCGCACGGCGTGGCCCATGGTCTGGCCTTCGGTAAGATCCAGAGCAGCCGACAGCGCCGACACCACGTCGGAGAGGCGGATGGTTCCGGCAGCTTCAGGCATCATAAATACTCCACACTCAGGGCCTAGAAACGGATCCTGGTGGTCAGGGTCAGCGATTGCACCATCACGTGAACCCGGCTGTTGTTATATTCACCGGCGAGCAATCCGCTTTGTCCCACGCTTTGCGTGGCCGGGAGCTGCACCTGATAAGCAAGGTCGAAACGATAATGTCCGTGACTGTAGCCCGCGCCCGTACCGAGGGTGTTCTGCAGGATCGCGGCGGTCATCGGCGTCAGCGTCGATGAAGGCACCGGATCGGTGGCGTAGGAATAGCCTCCGCGCAACTCGAATGCCTCAGCCACAGGCACTTCCACGCCCGCCCCGAACATTGCCTGGTTGCTCCAGCGCAGAGGAATTGTGTCCTGCAACGAGCTGCTGCCCAGGAAGCCGTTGATTTGCGAGTTGCTGCCGTTGGTAAGGCTCACGGGCAGCTGCTGGAACGAGCTGCTCCAGTCGATCCACTCGCCCTGCAGATTGAGTCGCGCGTGTTTCCATCCCTGCCACGAAATCCCGCCCGTAAATGCCTGGGGAAACTTCGTATCCACTTGCGCGTTGTAATGGAACGCCGGCTGGAACGGAATTCCCAGCGCCGTAAACTGCGCTCCCGCGTTCCCCGACGCGTTGCCATAGGTGTGCACGCTGGTCTGCGTGCGATAGGCCAAGCCGATCGTCAGCTTGCTGCTCGGCGTGATCACGGCGCCGAAGCTTCCGTTCCAGCCCACGCCTGACGCATGCAGATCGAGCAGGGTCTTTAGCCCGGCTAACTGAGGCTGCTGCTGGAAAATGTAAGGAGCCTGCAAAGAGTTGGCGTTGTAGATCGCACCAAAAGTGGCGCCCAGGGACAGCTTGCGGTTGACCACGAATCCAACGCCGGCCGAGGAACGCAGCGCGAGAATGGTCGATTGATTCTGCTGGAGTCCGTAGCTGGCGCCGCCCGTTCCCGGAGGATCGAGGTAGGTCCAGTTCGCCTTCATCATTGTGTCGGGCGCGGCCGAGAGTCCCAGCACGAAGCGGGATCCCAGGCGCATTCCGAACGCGCCGTAGGGCAGCGTTCCTGCGCTGCCATCAATGGTGCCGTTGGAGGAAACCGAATTGGTGAAGCTGCCGCTGGCAAACAGGCTGGTCACGCTCAGATCAAGCGAGCGTCCGGCTAGGCTGGTCAATTCCGCAGGATTGCCCTGCATCGCTTCGAGCGGACCTTCCGCCGAAGCCACCGTGGCGCCGCCCATCGCCGTGGCACGCGCGCTGATACCGTTGCCCAACGCTCCACCCGCTTGGGCTAACGCCATCCCGGAGAAAACCACCCCCACCAGGACCCGACTCACCACCGCAAGAACTTTAGAACGCATCTTTTGGTCTCCTGGGGGAGGTAGGCTTGTGGCAATACTTGCGACAATATTGGCAGCGATTCCGGGCCGTTTCCAGTTACGGAAGTAAGATCCCGATAGTGACCGATTGCCGAGGTTAAGTTCGAAATAAGATCACGGCCGATTTTTCGGCGCGCTGGGTGGCCCCTTCGCTTGTGGTTGTGGAGCGGAAAGTCAAAAACTTCGGACAGGAGTGTCCGACCTACACGGTGAAGTCAAAAACTCAAACGGTTGGCCGAGGAAGTCCCCGGCCTTCGAAAAACCGCGAAGACCGGGGCAGCCTCTGTTAAGGATGGTTGTCTGCAGGAAGGCCCCTGCAGGAAGGCGCGAGCCAACCTATGGTTGGACGTGGATCATCTTGCCGCTGGCGTCCAGCGTGCCCTGCACCTTGACTTTCTTGCCCTCGAATTTCTGGACCTCGCTCTGGTGGTCGATGTCGTAGGTCTTGCCGCTGGTGTCCTCCTGGAACACATACTTGTCCCCTGACTTCAGGATGGTACCCATAAAGGTCTGGGCGGTGCCGGCCTGAGATCCGGAATCATCGGCGGGCGGCGCAGCTTGATCCGGCGGCTGGGCAGGCTTGGATGACGGTTGCTGTGCGTCAGGGTGTTGAGCGTTCGAGGGCTGCGATTGCGCGTTGGGAGCTGCCGACTGCTGGGAGTTTTGCGCGCTGGCCAAATTTCCCAGACTCAGAAACAAAGCGAGAATGCTGAGATAGCACAGGAATTGCACTGACTTTTTCATGAACTCCTCCGGAGTAGGTAATTTTTCCCGAATACAAAAGTGCAAGCCGTTTGCCAAAGAGATGATGTTGAGTAATCGATTCGTTCGAAGTAGTTCTAGGTGTTCTACCCGCAACGGGTTACCCGGCCTTCAGAAATTTCGCGAGACCTGAAGCTACGGAGTCTCTGCGAGGGGGATACAGGCGAAGCTGTAGGAGCTGATCGCGTGCGGATGCCGAGTTCCGAGTAGATTTTGCTTGGAACCACGTTGTAGTTGCGGAGAGGAAAGCGCAGGACGCGACAGAGCCCAGAGCGAAGCCGGAGGGGCGTTCGACAGCCACAACCACAGTCGACCCCAAACCGCTTGCCGCTTTCGGAAGTCGCTTGGCTGCGATTTTCGGTGATTGTCGTGGTTGTCGTCCACCCCCTGTCGTCGGTGGTGTATCAGTTTGAAATCTGACGGGGTAGAACGGTAGCGCGGCCTGTGGCATACTCGCTTCGTGGCCAAACGTCCGCGCGATCCCGTCCAACTTGCCAAGCAGGTATTCGACATTGCCATTGGCGAAGCCGAGGACGCCGTTAGCGAAGCCAAGCGGCATCCGAGCACGCCAAAGGGACGAGCTGGTGGTTTGAAAGGCGGGGATTCCAGAGCTTCTAAGCTCACTTCTAGCCGCCGTTCTGAGATCGCTCGAAAGGCAGCAAAGGTTCGCTGGGGTCGGCATCCTTAACTGGTTGCGGTGGAATCGGCGAATCCACCTTGCGCACCGACGCCATAACCTGAGGCGGAGAGAAAGTCCGCAATATCCGATTCAATTCATCTTCAATCGGTTGAACGATGTATTTCACGCTATCTGTTTCCACGCAACTCGTCGCCCATTCTGAGCACATGACTTGCCAAAGCGTATCCCCACCGATCACAAGTTTATTCGCCGCGTATCTAAGCCATTCATGGTGATCAGGCAAGGACATTGCCTGCGTACACGCATCCGCAACCTCGGAGAACGCCCGTTTTATGCGGTCGGCAAGTTTCAACCAGTTCAGGGCCCGTAAGGCTTCAAATACAACGCGTTCTGGAGCCTCTTCGCCGGGGAGCTTAATACATCCCGCTGCACCTTCTTGGTCGCCGTCGAGAAACACAAACGAAGGGCGGGGAAATCTGTTTTGCACCGCCATGATTCCAAGAGATTGTCCAACGGATGCGGTTCCATACTTGATGGTGCGGCATCGCAGTACCGATTCAGGATTGGCGGAATGAGCAACCATTAGTTCGATCAGCATTCGCTCTGCGCGTTCATCTTCAACGTATAGATCACACTCGAACTGTTGCACATCATCCATTTTGCTCATCGCAAATTCTGGCGTGACACCGTGAACGATGGTACGCCCAGCGGCAGTCTGGATGATCTGAGCGCGAGCTTCGTTCGGCAATTCGTCCAAAATGAATGGGGAATGCGTCGTGACTATAATCTGTAGGTCCAAAGCCCGCGCTAACTCTGCTAAGTCGCGGATCAGCCTGCGTTGCAATCTTGGGTGAAGAGAACTTTCGATTTCGTCAATCAGCACGATGCTGTATTGCGGTATTTCTACCTGAAGCAGTTCGGCAAGAATAATCTCCCCGGCCCCTTGGTGAAACCCCGAATACATATTGCCAGAATGTCCCAGCACCGGAACAGGGCGGTACTTGTCGGCGTCAGTGTAAGACATCTTTGCGACCTGGTACTCGCGCCCCATGATCTGCGTGAATCGCGTGAGACTGTTTTTTTCAAAGGGAATCGCGCTTTCTTCTTTCCACTGAGCCTTTGCAAGACGGGAATAACCCACTCTTGAGAGGATCGGCTGAATCCGGCTAAGGTCAACGTAAACGACCTGTCTCTCAGGCCGATCAGTATTACCACGCCAACGTGGGCCCGGTTTCCTCAGCGAGCCTTCTTGGGGAGGGTTGTTGCCCTGCCTGACTGAATAGCGAACAGTAGCTCTTTTCAATTTTTCCCACGCCGTATCCGGGAAAAAGTCGGAGGCAAATGTTGGTTTTTTGGCTTGTCGCCTGCGTCCCTGTTTCTTTGGCGGCTTAGAACTGTAGACCGCCGCGCAACACTGGAGCAGAGTGCTTTTGCCGCTTCCGTTTTCTCCCACCACAGCCATGATGGGGTAATTCAAAGTGAACTTCTCGTTTTTCCAGCCGCGTAAGCCATCAACTTGAATCCACTCCAATCGCTTTGGCCAACCCAGTCCACTCGCCCACTTCGCCGTGAGCCGCCGCATTTCTTTGCTTTCAGCCATAAACGCCTCCTTGATGCCATCTGCGCCGTCAAATTGCGTCCCGTATCAAGTTCAGAGCCGCCATGTCATCGAAAACTATACCATGCAATCGTATTAATTTGTGATATATTTCGCCTTACGTAATGATGCACGGCGTTAAACTGAACTTTATGCTTGACAAATAGGGAGAGGAAGTGTATTTTCAATGACATGAACCGCCTATCAATTGCCGACCGCGCAAAGATTCTGGGAATGCTGGTAGAGGGAAACAGCCTTCGCTCCTGCGCTCGCATGGCTGACGTTTCCGTCATCACTGTGATGAAGCTGCTTGTTGATCTTGGCGCGGCCTGTGAGAAATTCCACGATGACCGCGTTCGGGATCTGCGCGTGCGCCGCCTACAGGCCGATGAAATCTGGTGCTTCATCGGCGCGAAGGCGAAGAACGTCACACTGGAGAAAAAGGCTATCGGTTGGGGCGATGTCTGGACGTGGACAGGGTTGGATGCGGACACAAAACTCTGCGTCAGCTACTTGGTTGGCGGTCGGAGCGCAGATTGGGCAATCGACTTCATGAAGGATGCCGCTAGCCGCATTCGTGGTCGCGTCCAGATCACCACCGATGGTCACAAAGCTTATCTAGAGGCAGTCGAAGAAGCATTCGGAGCCGATGTTGACTATGCGCAATTGCAGAAGATTTACGGCGCACCAGCAGAGAACGATACGCGGTATTCTCCGGCAACCTGTATCGGCTGCGAGATGAAAACAGTCAGCGGCGATCCCGATCCCAAACATGTGAGCACCAGCTATGTTGAACGGCACAACCTGACCATGCGGATGGGAATGCGCCGCTTTACTCGGCTAACGAACGGATTCAGCAAGAAAATTCAGAATCACATTGCGATGGTTGCGATTCATGCCGTTTATTACAACTTCGCCCGCATCCACAAGACACTGCGAATCACTCCCAGCATGGCCGCTGGCCTTAGCGATCACGTTTGGTCACTAGAAGAAATCGTTATGATGGCCGACAATTACCTGCCGCAGCCCGCGAAGCGCGGTTCTTACAAGAAAAAAGCATAGAATGTTGCTTCTATGCGGAACATCCCTCTAGGGTGGTCGATAACAGGGGTGGTCATCGGCGTGATGGGATTTGCCTTCAATCTGATTACCCTCAGTGCCATCATCAATGGGGTTTATGTCGGGCGTGGGTGGCTGACTTTGGCAGCCGTCCTCTGTCCATCCTCGTTCATTCCACTGCGAAATGTGGGGTGTATTTTCGCATTGAACTGCATTCTCTACGCAATGCTTTTTGGTGGATTGCGATTCGTATGGATCAAGCTTCGTCGCCCTCGTGAAATTTCAAACTGATACATTACCCTGTCGTCCACCCCCTTGACAATTTATGAGCGAGCCTCCTATAATTGGCACTCGATGTGGTTAACTGCTAACAACCTAGGTTAACCCATCCAAATCATAGGCTTACACAGAATAGCCTCGAAACAACCTAACGAACTCAACCACTTGAAACGAACCAAACACTTGAAAGGAGTTTGCAACCATGGCGAAATTTACCCCGCTCCATGACCGCATTTTGGTGCGGCGCATTGAAGAAGGCGAAACCAC
>Ga0209006_10000172_pt1 | contig 69355 bp, 60 predicted proteins | sample JacPin_JW_Ref_O2_FD_188567 | JGI IMG/M metagenome (GOLD analysis project Ga0209006, IMG submission 188567) | Forest soil microbial communities from Algoma, Ontario, Canada - Jack Pine, Ontario site 1_JW_Ref_O2 (SPAdes) (version 2) | ecosystem: Environmental > Terrestrial > Soil > Boreal... | reverse complement strand
ATTCCCACTTCCCCACAGCCGCGACGGCGGCGGGTGATTAACAGTCAACCGGACAACTCACTTACTACAAAAACCGGACCTTTTAACTTGCTACGAACACGCGAGCGGCTCGGGAATCGAGGAGGGGCGACGCTACATATAACGGTACTGTAAATCCCGCCTTGTATAAAGAGCCCTGGTCTTACAGGACGGGTACTCCATTTCTTGCCCGTCTTGCGGCAGTTTGGGTGCCGTGGGGATCAGATAGTCAATGAGTTTTCGTTCCGCGCCGACCTCGGAGTGCGTGAAGATCGCGAGACAATTGCGGCAGTCAACCACCCATCGTGGATTGAAGTCTCGACTCACGACGGAAAGATTGGGTAGCGCACATTACGAGCGAGAAAATAAGGTAATGAATGTATTTCTATTGGGGAACACCGTTCGTTTCGAGAGATGACAACTCCGAGAGATCGGCGATGATTGCGACGGGCAAGATGCGGTGCTAAACTTCGCGCCGCGTATGTCCGGGTACGCACGGTACTGTCCGGAAATGAACGCCTGGCGCTCACTATTTCCCGTTTAATCGTCTAAATTCAAGCGGTTATGCATGGCCGCAGTGTTGCATCGGGAATACGTAAAATGAAACAAACACCCTGGCTCGCGCGTTTGAGTAAGTTACAGGCCTGTCGAAGCTCACGAAAGAACCTTGGAGAGGATAACACGATGAATGGAAGTCTAAGGCATGTAGCGGTGGCGCTCCTGACGGCTGCTTCGCTGATTGTGTCACCGGCGTACGCCCAGGCGCAGCAAGGCCAAGACCAGAGTCCGGCCCAACAGCAACAGGGGCAGACGGCGCCCGGAGCACAACCCGCCAGCCAGCCCGGGGCACAAACTGGATCGGCCGCGTCGGAGCCGGCGCGAGACTTCAAAGCCAATGTGGGTCCAGATTATTCGAACGGGCGCGCGGTCTTTCCGAATATCTTCGCGCCATACGCGCCGCAAAACATCCCGGAGCCAATGCTGACGAACTCGACGCGGTTGGATCAACTGATCCAGGACGGCAAGCTGATGCTTAGCCTGGACGACGCGATCTCGCTGGCGCTGGAGAATAATCTGAACATCAGCGTGACGCGCTTCGTGCCGTGGATCGCCGAAACGCAGTTGCTGAAAGCAAAGGCGGGAGGCATTCCGCAATCCGCCAGCACGCAACAGGTGGTGCTGGGGACGTCGCCGTCCGTATCGTTCGACCCAATACTCAGCGTAGGCTATTCCTGGCAGCACGGCAACTTCCCGGTGAATAACCCGTTCATCTCCGGAACGGGCGCGGGCACCAACATTCTGGTGGTAAACCAGAATACGTCGGCCGTTAATTTCGGATACACGGAGGGGTTTTACACCGGCACAAATCTCCAGGTCACTATAAACACCGCGCGCACTGCGACGAACGAACCGGATGTGTTTTTCAATCCAGCGTTCACGCCGATACTGACCGCGACTCTGTCGCAGCCGCTACTGAATGGCTTCGGGATCCTGCCGAATACCCGCTACATCATTGAAGCGAAAAACACGATCAAGGTGGCAAACTCGCAATTCGCGCAGCAGGTGATCGCGGTGGTCACGCAAACCTCCAACGACTATTGGGAACTGGTGTTCGACCGCCAAAACGTGAAGGTGGAGGAAGCCGCGGTGGGTGTCTCGCAAAAGCTGTGGGAGGACAATAAGAAGCAGCTTGAAATCGGGACCATGGCGCCGCTCGACGTGCTGACCGCGGAATCGCAACTGGCGACCGACCAGCAAAATCTGATCGTCGCGCAAACCACGAAATTGCAGCAGGAAACTGTTCTGCTCAACGACATCGCCAAGAACTTGTTGGCCAAAGACGCAGCGGGAATCGAAATCGTGCCGACTACTCCGATCACGATTCCGGACATCGTGGAAAATATTCCACTGCAAGACGCCGTACAGGAAGCATGGAGGAAGCGGCCCGAGCTCTACCAGGCGGATCTGAATCGGAAGAATGCGCAGATCGAAGTGAAGGTCACCAGAAATGCGTTGCTACCTTCGCTGAACGCTTTCATTCAGTATCAGGCGCAAGGACTGAATGGGACAGGATTCAATACGACGGGAGTTAACGGGACGTTCGTCGCCGATCCGCAGGCGCCGCTGGTGGGTGCGGATGGCCTTCCGATTCTAATAAATGGCAATGAAGCATTCACAGGCGTGCCCGCCACGACGACCGCTGTGACGCACGGCGGATTGAGCGATGCGCTGGACGACATTTTCAAGAACCAATTCCCGGTTTATTCAGCGGGGGTGACCTTGACGATGCCACTGCGCAATCGTTCGGCGCAGGCGGATAGCGCGCGCGCTCAGTTCGACGAGCGGCAACTGCAAGTGCAGTACCGGCAGACGGAGAACACGATCGTTATCAACGTACGCAACGCGATTATTGCGTTGGCTCAGGACCGTTCGCAGGTGGCGGCGGCGGAGAAAGCCCGCAATCTGGCGCAACAGACTTTGGACGCGGAGCAGAAGAAATATCAGCTGGGGTCGTCCACTTCGTATCAAGTGGTGCTGCGGTCGCGCGATTTGACGGCGGCGCAGGGCACGGCATTGCGCGCGCAGGCGAACTTGGCGGAGGCGTTGGTGCTGTTCAACCAGGCGATGGGGCGCACGCTGGAAGTGCAGCACATTACCGTGGCGGATGCGATGCGCGGCGCGACTACGCGGGATCCTTTGATTCCAGGGACGCCGGAGCCTGGGTCGGTGGTGGGCGCGAAGTAAACACGCGTCCGGATCCGGCCGTTCGATTGCGGCGGGCGAGGCAAGCCTCGCCTCGATCGTGTGGTTTCCGGGCCTTTAGTTTCGGCAAAGCGGCGGCAAGCCGCCGCACTCCATATAATTCTTGATGACGAGGCGTTAGTTGGCCATTGGCTGCTGGTTGCCTGGGGCACGCACTGCACGCGTTTCTGGTTGTTGCTGCTTCTCTTCCCTTGCCCTAAGATGAAGTGTGGCCGTGCTGGCTTGTGTGCGTTATTTCTTCCCGGCGCGAGTTTGAAGGAGCCTTCCCTCATGTCTCAAAAAATAGTGGAAAAAGCCGGCAAAGCGCCGAAATCGCAGGCTACTGTGACGCTCGACCCGGAACGCAAAGTTTCCGCTGGCGAGCGCGCGTGGGAACAAGAAACATTGGCGCCGACGCTCGCTAAATCGCCTGAGCGCGCGCATGAATTTACGACGGTCTCGAGTTATCCGATCCGGCGTCTGTACACGCCAGCCGATTTGCCGGACTGGAATCCGGACAAGGATTTGGGTTACCCGGGCGAGCCGCCTTACACGCGCGGAATTCATTCCACGATGTATCGCGGACGTTTGTGGACCATGCGGCAGTTCGCCGGCTTCGGAACCGCGCAGGACACCAATGCGCGCTTTCGTTATTTGCTGGGGCAGGGGCAAACGGGACTTTCGGTGGCGTTTGATTTGCCGACGCTGATGGGCTACGACGCGGACCACGCGCTTTCCGAGGGCGAGGTCGGGAAATGCGGCGTGGCCATCAGTTCGCTCGCGGATATGGAAGTGCTGTTCGACCAGATTCCGCTGGCGGACGTGACTACTTCGATGACCATCAATTCGCCGGCAGCGGTGATCTGGGCGATGTACTTGGCCGTGGCGGAAAAGCAGGGCGCGGATTGGAAGAAAATTTCCGGCACGCTGCAGAACGACATTTTGAAGGAATATATTGCGCAGAAGGAATACATTTATCCCCCCGAACCTTCGATGCGGCTGGTGATTGATACACTGGAGTTCGGCGCGAAGGAAACTCCGAAGTTCAATCCGATTTCGATCAGTGGATATCACATTCGCGAAGCGGGCTCGACGGCGATCCAGGAGCTGGCGTTCACTTTGCGCGACGGGATCGAATACGTGGATTGGGGCGTACGGCGCGGGATGGATGTGGACGAGTTTGCGCCGCGGCTTTCCTTCTTCTTCAATTCGCACAGTGATTTTTTCGAGGAGATCGCGAAGTATCGCGCGGCGCGGCGCATCTGGCACAAGACCATGACCGAGCGGTTTGGCGCGAAGAATCCGCGCTCGTGGGCGCTGCGTTTTCACACGCAGACGGCGGGATGTTCGCTGACCGCGCAGCAGCCTTACAACAACGTGGTGCGCACGGCGCTGCAGGCGCTGGCAGCGGTGATGGGCGGAACGCAATCGCTGCACACCAATTCGCTGGACGAGGCTTGGGCGCTCCCGACGGAATTTGCCGCGACGCTGGCACTGCGCACGCAGCAGATCATCGCGCACGAAAGCGGCGTCACGAATACGGCGGACCCATTGGGCGGCTCGTATTTCGTTGAGGCGCTGACGAATGAAGAAGAGCGCGGCGCGTGGGATTACATCCACAAGATTGACGCGCTGGGCGGAATGGTCGCGGCGATCGAACGCGCCTATCCACAGCGCGAGATTGCGGAGGCGTCTTACAAGTATCAGTTGGCTGTGGATCGCAAGGAAAAGATCATCGTCGGTGTGAATGATTACGTCGCGGAAGAAAAAGGCATTGATATTTTGCAGATAGATGAGACCGTGGCGACGCGGCAGACCGCGCAACTGCGTAGATTGCGCGCCGATCGCTCTAATGCCGAGGTCGAGCGGCGCTTGGCAGCATTGCGCAGAGCTGCCGAAGGTAAAGACAATCTGATGCCCTTCATTTATGACGCAGTGAAAGCCTACGCCACGCTCGGCGAAGTGTGCGACGCCATGCGCGCGGTCTTCGGCATCTACGAAGAGGTAGCTATAACTTAACGATGCAAAAACTACGGCAGCGACTATTTTTATTGGGCGTCGCCGCGGTCGCGGTGGTGTGCGCAATCGCGATTTTTCCTGGCGCGGCGTCGGCAGCGGTTAAGGAGAAGAAGCCCGCGGAAAGGAGCGGGTTCGTCACCACCTCCGATGGAGTGAGAATTCATTACATCGAGGCGGGACGGCTCGCAACTTCGCCTAGCGCGCAGATTGGCAATCCGATGCCGAAAGACGCGGTGATCAAGAAGGGCGAGATTGGGCTTTCGGCGGCGCATCAATTCCCTTCCATTCTTTTTGTTCCCGGGTGGACGATGCCGGCGTGGATTTGGCAGAGCCAGATTGATTATTTCGCGCACGATTATCGCGTGGTGGCGATGGACCCGCGCTCGCAGGGGCAATCCTCGCAAACGAATGACGGCTTGTATCCCGCCGCACGCGCTCGGGACATTAAGGCCGTGGTGGATCAGCTGCACCTTGCGCCGGTGGTGATTGTGGCGTGGTCCATGGCGGTGGTGGAGACGATTGCGTACGTGGATCAGTTTGGCACGAACGATTTCGCGGGGCTGATTCTGGTGGATAACGACGCTGGCGGGCGCGCGCCGGCAGATGCGGACCAGCATTTCGGGATATTGAAGGGAGTGCTGGAAGATCGCCAGAAGGCGCTGGACGGATTCATGCGCAATCTAAATCTGAAGAAGCCACATCCCGAGGAATACATCAATAAGCTGGAGAAGGCGTCGCTGCAGGTGCCGACGAATTCGGCGGTCGCGCTGCTGGTTGGTTATTATGTGGCGGACTACCGGCCGGTGCTGCCGAAGATCGATAAGCCCGTGGTGGTTTGCGCCGCGAAGAGTGGATACATGGGCACGATCGTCGCGATGCAGAAAAACATTCCGAGTTCGAAGCTGGAAGTATTCGATGGCGATGGCCATGCGCTGTTTGTGGATGATCCGGACAAGTTCAACGCCTTGGTCGAGGATTTCCTGCTGAATTTGGCGCGATAGAAATTCGCTGGGCCGTGCCGCTATCGTTTTGCTGCCGAATTCGAGTATCCTTTCCTAGTATGCCTGACAAGAAAATTAGGGTGCTTATCGCCAAGCCCGGCCTCGATGGGCACGATCGCGGCGCGAAAATCATCGCGCGCGCGCTGCGCGATGCCGGGATGGAAGTGATTTACACGGGACTGCGGCAGACGCCGGAAATGATTGCGTCGGCGGCGGCGCAGGAAGACGTGGACGTGATCGGGCTTTCGATCCTTTCCGGCGCGCACAATACGCTCTGTCCGCGGTTGATGGAGCTGCTGCGCGGCAAGGGCATGAACGACGTGACCGTGCTGATCGGCGGAATCATTCCCGAAGCGGATATTCCCGCGCTGAAGCAAGGCGGGATCGCCGAGGTTTTTCTCCCCGGAACTACCACGCAAGCGATCGTTGATTTCATCCGCCATCGCGTTTCTGCTGCCCCGCGCGAAGCGTAACGTCGCGGTGAGCACTCGCCTGAGCGCCATTCCTCGCGACGAAATCCTGTTGATGCGGCTCGAAAGTGACGACGGATTCCCTCGCCTGGAGATGGCGTTGATGGACGCGCTCGAACCCGAAATCGCGCGGCTGGCGGACGCCAAGGAACTTGCCGGTGCGGTGATTACAGGCAGCGAGCGAGCGCTTGCGGCGGGAGCGGAGATCGGCGAGGTGGCGCTATTAACGTCAGGCGACGCGTTTGAATTTTCGCGGCGCGGGCAGGCGGTGCTGGGAGCAATTGCGTCGAGCGCGAAGCCGGTGGTTGCGGCGATACGCGGTTATTGTATCGGCGGCGGTTTGGATTTGGCGCTGGCGTGCCGCGCGCGGATCGCTGCGGCGGATGCGGTGTTCGCGTATCCGGGTGTGACGCTGGGGATCATTACGGGTTGGGGCGGGACGCAGCGATTACCGCGCTTGATTGGGCGCGGGCGGGCGATGGAGATGTTGGTTACGGGCGGACGGATTCGCGCGGGCGAGGCGCTGGCGTGGGGATTGGTCAACAAAGTTTCCGCGGACAGCGAATTGATCGACGATGCGATTCGCTTGGCCCGCGCTCTTGCACGATAGAGCGGACGCGACGCTGACGGGATTGACCGTCACGTGGAATTTCCGGTCGCCGCAGGGGACGCATCGAGCGCGGGATCCAGCAGCAGAAGGGGTTGGTCCTGCCCAGACACGTCCAACTCCAACGTTTCAAAATCCCAGTGATTCGCGTGCTTCTTGCCTGCCACGAGGATTTGTCCTTTTCCGTTTGGCCCGGAAACGGGAATGCTGAGACTGGCGCTGCCTTCTGTTCCGCTGAAATTCACGCTGCCCGAAACGAACCAGCCTATATGCAGAGGCTTTCCAAGTTTCGCCGCGACCGCCGGCGATTCGTTCGCGCGCTTGACGGCCAATTGATAGGCGTATGACGACCGTATCATCGACTCGACGCCCCAAAGAAGTCCGCCGACGAATAACGCGAGCACCAGAACGCCGCCGACGACCAGCAAGGGGATCAACCATTTCCGTCTACGGTCGAACCACGACTGGGTGCGCGGCGGAAACGGCGGTGCTGCGAATGCTGGTGAAGGAGTGGTTGTCATCATGAGCGCCGGATTGGCAGACGTGTAATACACCAAAAGCGACTCGCTGCCAATCATCTATGGCACACGGCTACAACGTGCGAATCAGCTTTGTGCGCGTGTAGGCTACGCGGAAGCCGCTGCGCTCGATGTTACGATGCGAGACGCTGCCGGGTTGCGCGATGCTGACGGCTAGATCGCAGCCTTTTTCGCGCGCCCAGGCGAGGCGGGTTGCGAGCAAGGCCGATTGTACGCCGCGCCGGCGGAATGCGGGCAGTGTGCTGGCACCGAAAAGTCCGCAGACTCCGTGATGCGCGGACACGACGGCGCCGCCATCCACGAACGCGAGGAACGCCGAAGCTCCGTCGCGATGACAAAACCCTTCCATCACGTCGAGAATCGGCTGCGTCACTGGAAAATGTTCGGCGAAGCCTCGGGCTACGGTGAGTGTCCAGAGTTTCGATTCGTCGGTCGTCGCGGCGCGGGCGATTACGCCTGGCGGTGGGTTTTCCGAAATGCGCGCCAGCCTCAGATCCTCGAGGAGCAGAACGTTTGACACCTCCAGCAGTCGATAATTGCGCGCGGCGAATTTCTCGTAGAGGCTCATTTCCACGAGCGGGCAGAGTTCGATGGCCGCAGGAGCTTTGCGCGAATGAAACAATTCGCCGAGCGCATCGAGTTCGGCGTCGCTGACGGGGCCGCGTAGGCCGACTCCAATGGCTTGCGTGACCGGTGAATCCACTCCGGCAAAGACGGCGACACCTCCTGCGATTTCTGCTACGGCTACCGGATAATCCGGGTGCAGACGGTGACACGCCTCGGCGCATTCGCGTCCGGCGTTGGCTTCGGCCATTTCCACGCGGCGTGCCAAATCTAAATCAATAAAGCGCATTGGTGAATCTCCTTTGCGCGATTGTGCGCGCGGTTAGACGAGCGAGGTTCAACTCAGGTCGCTTGAATGGCGATGCCGCAGGATTGAGAAAAGCACCGAAACGCCGGTGTTAACGGGGCGAGCCGGAGACAGTCCTATCCATCGCATGCATACCGCAGCGCATAGGCGCCTCCGGAGGAGAGATGTGATCCGCGGCGCTACCGCGGGCCGCCGCAATTCTAGCGCAACCGCAGCGCGAGTCAAAACAATTCAGGGATGATAGAATCCTGAATCTGCCGCAAACTGTGGAAGACCGATGATCATGCGGATTTATGCGAGGAGAGCGCTGGGTGAGCGGAACCAAAATCGAAACGCGCGTGGATGAGAAGACGGCTGACTTCGAGAAGAACAGCCGGCTGATGGTGGACCGCCTGACGGAAATAAAAATCCAAGAGCAGCACATCCGCCAGGGCGGTGGCGCGAAGGCTATCGAAGCGCAGCACAAGAAGAACCGCCTGACGGCGCGTGAACGCATCGCGAAGCTGATTGACGCGAAGACCGAGTTTTTCGAGCTGGGACTTTACGCCGCGCACGAAATGTACCAGGAATGGGGCGGTGCTCCGGCCGCCGGCACGATCACCGGGCTTGCGCGCGTTTCCGGGCGGCAAGTGATGATCATCGCCAACGACGCCACGGTGAAAGCCGGAGCGTTTTTTCCGATGACCGCGAAGAAAGTGATTCGCGCGCAGAACATCGCGATTGAAAATCACATTCCGACGATTTACCTGGTGGATTCGGCTGGAGTTTTCTTGCCGCTGCAGGAGGATGTGTTCCCGGACACGGACGATTTTGGGCGCGTCTTTCGCAATAATGCGGTGATGAGCGCGATGGGCATTCCGCAGATCACTGCGATTATGGGTATGTGTGTCGCCGGCGGCGCTTATTTGCCGGTGATGTGCGACAAAATTCTAATGACCGAAGGAAGCGGATTATTTCTAGCTGGGCCGGCACTGGTGCAGGCCGCAATTGGGCAGAAAACCTCGGCGGAAGAATTGGGCGGAGCGCAGATGCACGCGCAGATCAGCGGCACGATTGATTTTCGCGAGCCGGACGACCCGGCGTGCATCAAGCGTTTGCGCGCGCTGGTGGATAAGATGGGCCACGCGGCGGGAGCGCCGTTCGATCACAAGACCACTGCGCCACCAGCGTACGCCGAGGAAGGTATCTACGGCGTTTTTTCAGCGAGCCCCGGGAAACAGTACGACATGCACGAGATCATCGCACGCATCGTGGACCGCAGCGAGTTCGAGGAATATCGCGCGGAATATGGACAGACGCTCTTGTGCGGCTACGCGCGCATCGGCGGTTGGGCCGTGGGGATTGTGGCGAACCAGAAGAAGAACGTGAGCACCGTGGCGCCAGGAACGGGCGAAAAGCGCATCGAGTTTGGCGGAGTGATTTACAACGAGTCGGCGGACAAGGCTGCGCGATTTATTCTGGATTGCAACCAGAATCTGCTGCCGCTGATTTTTCTGCACGACGTGAACGGATTCATGGTGGGCAAAGAAGCGGAATGGAGCGGAATTATTCGGGCGGGCGCGAAAATGGTGAATGCGGTGGCGAACAGCGTGGTGCCCAAGATCGCGGTGATTTGCGGCGGCAGTTTTGGAGCTGGACATTATGCGATGTGCGGCAAGGCTTACGATCCGCGATTTGTGTTTGCGTGGCCGACGGCGCGTTATGCGGTGATGAGCGGCGATTCGGCTGCGGGAACGCTCGTCGAAATCAAAATCAAGCAGCTAGAGCGCGAAGGAAAAAAACTGAGCGACGCGGAAAAAAAGGAGCTGCACGAATCGATTCGTAAAACATATGAAGCTCAGACCGATCCGCGATACGCTGCGGCGCGATTGTGGGTAGATGCGATAATCGATCCAGCGCACACGCGCGAGGCGCTGATTGAAGCGCTGGAAGCAGCAGCACTCAATCCCAAGATTGCGGACTTTAAGACTGGGGTGTTGCAGACTTAGTTGAAAGTTAGCAGTTAAGAGTCGAGAGTTAAGAAGAACCAGCCGTCAGACGGGAAGTTTGGGCCATGCGCTCCTGATCAGACGATGACGAACGACCTACGCAGCGGCGGGTACGGAATGTTCGGCGTTACGATGTTGCTGTGTTTGCCGGCGGCGCTCTCTGTGTTCGTTTCGGCGCAGATTTCGGGGAGTTCGTACCACAGCTCGGCGTTGTGGTTTATGTATCAGGTGTCGCAGTATATCAGCGCGATCGGAATTGTCGTTGCGGCGGCACTGACGGTCATCAAGGCGAGCGAGGGGAAAATTTCGCGCATCGCTGTGATGCTCATGGGATTTTCCGTGCTGCTGTCGGTTTTTTTGTTTTGGTATGCAGTGCACATTTACCGGAGCCCGTGGTTTTGAAAACTCATGGCCAATGAAGTGACGATTGTGGAATGTCCGCGGGACGCGTGGCAGGGATTGCGCGACCTAATTCCGACGGAAGAAAAAGTGCAGTACCTGAGCCGGCTGATCGCGCTGGGATTTCGCCACATTGATGCGGTCAGCTTCGTTTCGCCGAAGCACGTGCCGCAGATGGCGGACAGCGAAGCGGTGATGGCGCGCCTGAGCCAAGTGAAAGCGCCGGGCGGCGTGCCGGTGGAAATTATTGGAATCGTGGTAAACGCGCAGGGCCTCGAGCGGGCGCTCGCGACTTCCGGAGTAACAACGGTCGGATACCCTTATTCCATTTCGGCCTACTTCCGTCGCGCGAACGCGAATATGTCACGCGCCGAATCGCGCGAGCTGGCGGAAACGCTGCAGCGCGACACGCGCGCGGCCGGAAAGAACCTGGTGATTTATATTTCGATGGCGTTCGGAAATCCCTATGAAGAGCCGTGGGGCGCGGAAATTGTCGAGGAGACGCTGGTGTGGCTGAAGGATTTGGGCGTGCGCACGGTTTCGCTTGCGGATACGGTGGGAACGGCGTCGCCGGAGGAAGTTGCGCAACTTTACCATGCGGTGAAAGGATGCGTCGTGGGAGTTGAAATCGGAGTGCATCTGCACAGCCGGCCGGAGCGCGCGGCCGAAAAAATCCTCGCGGCGTATGAGGCGGGATGCCGGAGATTTGACGGAGCGCTCACCGGGATGGGTGGATGCCCATTCGCAGGGGACGAATTGGTTGGCAACATTCCGACGGAGGTTGTGCTGACAACGCTCGCGTCGCGCGGCGTCTCTACCGGGATTGATACTAAATCGCTGGCGGTGGCCTGCGCCATGACTGGGGAGTTGCGGGAGAAATACACGCACGCGGCGCAGGCGGTCGATGCGGCGCAGACTGCGAAACCGAATTAGCGGGCGGAGCAAAACTTTTTACCGCAAAGACGCAGAGAAAACCACATGAAGAGCATGCCACAAGCAGCCGACGCCGCCAGTTACACGACATTGAAATATGAGAAGGATTCCGCGACGGCCACGATCACGCTGAACCGCCCGGACAAGCGCAACGCCATCTCCAGCACGATGATTGACGAGCTGCTGGGCGCGTTGAACGCGGCGGAAGGTGATCCCGCAGTGCGCGCGGTGATCCTTACGGGCGCGGGCAGGTGTTTCTGCTCGGGGATGGACCTGGAAACGTTGCAGACCATCGCACAGCAGACGCCGGAGCAAAATCTGGCAGATTCGCGGCAGATGGCGCGGATGTTCCACCGGCTGTACTGCTTTCCGAAGCCGCTGATTACGGCGGTGAACGGCGCAGCGATCGCAGGCGGCTGCGGGATCGCCACGTTTTCGGATATCACGTTGGCGGTGCCGGAGGCGAAGTTCGGTTACACGGAAGTGCGCATCGGATTTATTCCCGCGCTGGTCTCGGTGCTGCTGCGCAGGCAGATTGGCGAAAAGCACGCGCGTGAGTTGCTGCTGACCGGCGCGATTATTGACGCGGCGGAGGCGTTCCGTCTGGGGATGGTGACGCAAATCGTCCCGGCGGAGAATTTGCTGAAACGGGCGCACGAAGTGGCGGCAAAGTTTCTGGAAGCGAGCCCCACCAGCCTGCGTCGTACCAAGCGCCTGCTGCTGCAATACAACGAGAAGGAAGTGGCGCAGGAAATCGAAATGGCGACCCAGGAAAACGCGGCGATTCGCGCCACCGATGATTTTCGCGAAGGGCTGGCGTCGTTTCTGGAAAAGCGCCATCCGAAATGGACAGGACATTGATCGCGCAGCCCACGCAGCCACGAATCGACACTGTGGACCAGCGCGATTTTCGGGCGCCCTGAGCAATTTCCCAAATAATTATGGAATACACAGAAACTACAATTCGTGTGCGCTACGCCGAAACGGACCAGATGGGCGTGGTGTACCACGGCAATTATTTCACATGGTTTGAAGTGGGCCGCGTGGACTTGTGCCGCCAGCTGGGCTTCGAGTATAAAAAAATGGAAGCCGAGGACGATAGCTTCATCGTCGTCGCTGACGCGCATTGCCGTTTCAAACGTCCGGCGCGATTTGACGACTTGCTGGTGGTGCGAACGAAGATATTGGCCTCGCAGCGGCGTACCGTGAAATTCGCATATGAAATCGTGCACCAGGAATCGCGGGAAGTGCTGGCGACGGGAGACACGCTGCACGTATTCTGCGACCGCCAGGGACGGCCGAAATCCTTGCCGGAAAAATATCGCAAGTACTTCCCTGCCCAGAAGGACGGCTCGCATTCGCACGAACAGAAGCACACACACTCATGAGCGCTATACAGCTTGACGGCGAACATCTCGATTTTGCCCAGCTCTACCGCGTCGTTTTCAACGGCGCGAAGGTGGAGCTTGCTGCACAGGCGCGTGAGCGAATGCTGGCGTCGCGCGCGGTGATTGAGCGGCTGATCGCATCGGACCAGGCCGTGTACGGCGTAAATACCGGCTTCGGCAAAATGGCTTCCATACGCATTTCGCGCGAACAGATTGGCGAGCTGCAGGTCAATCTGGTGCGCAGTCATTCCTGCGGTGTGGGCACGCCACTAAGCGAACACGAAACGCGCGCGATGTTGCTGCTGCGTGCAAATGCCATCGCCAAGGGATTTTCGGGCGTGCGTCCGGTGGTGGCGGAAACGCTGTGCAAGATGCTGAATGCAGGCGTGCATCCGGTGATTCCATCGCAAGGCTCGGTCGGCGCGTCCGGAGACCTCGCACCTCTCGCGCACTTGGCGCAGGTGGCCATCGGCGAAGGTGAGGCGAGTCTGCAAGGCCGCAAAATGTCCGGTGGCGACGCGATGGGCGGCGCGGGGATTGCGCCGCTCGCGCTGGAAGCGAAGGAAGGCCTGGCACTGCTGAATGGCACGCAGGCAATGCTCGCACTGCTTGCTTTGGGGCTGCGCGGAGCAGAAATTGCGGTAGACACCGCCGACGTGGCCGCAGCGTTATCCCTCGATGCTTTGCGCGGCAGTCCCGCGGCATTCGACGAGCGGATCGCGGCGGCGCGGCCTTACGCGGGGCACGCGGTCACGGCGCGTAATCTGCGCAGGCTGAACGAAGGTAGCGCGATTCGCGAATCGCACCGCGCCGCGGATAAAGATAAGCGTGTGCAGGATGCCTACAGTCTGCGTTGCACGCCGCAAGTGCATGGCGCGGTGCGCGACGCGCTCACGCAGGTGCGCGCGACGCTGGCCGTGGAATTGAACAGCGCAACCGATAATCCGCTCGTCTTCCTTCATCTGGGTGGCGATTCCGGCGAAGTGATCAGCGGCGGAAATTTTCACGGGCAGCCGCTTGCAATGGCGGCCGATCAACTGGCGGTGGCCCTGGCGACGCTCGCGGGAATCTCCGAACGCCGCATCGAACAAATGACCAATCCGCAGACCAGTTTGCTCCCCGCGTTTCTGGTGCGTGACGCCGGCCTGAACTCCGGATTCATGATCATGCAGGTCTCCGCTGCCGCGCTCGCCAGTGAAATGAAGACCCAAGCCACGCCACATTCCGTGGACTCAATTCCGACTTCGGCCAATCAGGAAGATTACGTTTCGATGGGAATGGGCGCGGCGCGCAGGATTCAACTTATGCTGGGAAATTTGCGGAACGTGCTGGCGATCGAGTTATTGGCCGCTTGCCAGGGCATTGACCTGCTGGCGCCTCTGCGCACCGGCACGCAGGCCGCGAAGGCGCAAGCCATCGTGCGTTCGGAATCGAAGATGGTGGAAGCGGACCGCTCGCTCGCGCCTGACATTCGCGCGGTCGAACAACGAATCGCCGCGGGCGATTTCAGCGCGATTTTGCGCTGAACCGGCGCTTTACTTTCTCGCAAAAAAGATCCGCGATCGGGGCCTCACATCATGTTGTCAAGCCCGGATCGCGGCCGAACGGATTCGATAGGAGCAAGAATACTTACTTGCTGTCGCCGTCGTGATTAACGTCAGTGGACGCTTTTAATGCAGGTTGCGCCTGGCTTGCTGCTCTTCCCGCCGCACTGATGTTGACGCTGTCCTGCGGCGTCGCCTTGGCCACATTCACCGCTGGCTTTGCTGCCGGAGCCAGCGCCTGCGCCACTTGCGGATTGAACGAGATTGCGCCTACTGGATTTGTCATTGGATTGCCTCCACTTCCCTAATCGGCACGAGCCACCTTGGACTTTAAGAATTTTCTAACCGCGCTGAAAGCGATGGACTTCCCTCCAGCCTGGACCGAATCTTGCGCCAAACCACCGCAAAAGAGCCTTTTCCGAGGGTTAGGCGAGAGCTTGAAAGAGGAATGTACCGAAACGGTACCCAACTGCGTAACTGAACGGCGGGACTCCCAACGAATAATGGCCGCACGGGAGCGAAAGGTTTTCGAACGCGACGCCATCGCGGCGGATCGCGGTAATGAATTCGTTGGTCAGTTCGCTGGGGAACGTGGGATCGTAGCGCCCGCTGATCGCCAGAATTTTTTTTCGCGTGCCGTGGAGACGAGCAATATAAGGATACGGACTGATCGGTGAAAAGTAACGGCGCACTTCGTCGAGAGAAATTTCGTGATGCAGAGTTTCCCACACATTCGAAGTAGTAAGCCCGGCAGCGACCACGTCACCAAAATACGTGGAGACATGCAGGAACGCCCCGGCGCGCAGAACCGGCTCGTGCGCGACGGTAAGAAACGCAAGGCATGAACCGATGCTAGTGCCGAGGATTCCGAGGCGAGCGTAGCCTTGCTGTTCGAGCCAGCGCAGGATGCGGCGCGTGTCCAGGACGGCCTGACGATTCGCCTGCAGCGTGAGGCCGATGTTAGCACTCACCATATAGTCCGCGCGCGGGTGGCCGGGGACGGCGCGACGATCGTGATACGGCAGGCTTAGTTTCACGGCGGTGATGCCGAGTTGGTTCAGCCAGCGGCAGACGTTCTGCTGCTCTTCCCAGCGGCAATTCCATTGCGCGAGCACCACGACGGCCGGACCGCTGCGGCGCGCCTGGAAAAGTTGCGCGTGCACGCGATTGTTTTCCTTCCAGGGCGACTCGATGGCGCTGGTGAAGGTGAGCACGTTGTCCTTTAGGGCATAGTCGTCGGCTGGCGTGGTGGCGAACCATTCGACGCTGTGCGCTACGGTTTCACGCGCGAAATTTTCCAGCCAGCCGCGCGGATCGCGTTCGTTCGCCGAGCCGCCAATGTGTTCCAGCCCCCATGCGAACGGCAGCACGCGGCGATCCGGCTCCTGCGCGAAGCGCATGTGTTCGTAGGCGAGGACCTTCTGTGCGATCCAGGACATGAGATGTAAACCATCGAATATAGCGTACTGCGTGGGTCGCGTTCAAACGGCCGGCCGATTGGGTGACAGGCCTTGCGCCGCAGCTGATAAGAAAGTGCCCCCGAAGTGAAACGAAACGGCGTCTGCCAGCACTATTACATCAGGAATGGCGAAGCGCTCGCCGTTACGCAACGTGGAAAAGCGCGTCCACGGCCGCGACGATCCCAACGATTACCCAAAGAAGTCGTGGTCCAGGACGCGCCGAGTGGGCCGAGATGTATTCCCGGGCGATTGAGGTGATCAAAGGGGAAGTCGGATTTTCGTATCGTACTTTGCGCCACGTTCATCGTGGGCGCCGGAGGTAATCTTTATGCGACGCACGTCCTGCTTAGGTATTCTCGCTCTTTGCTGTGCAATCCTGTGCGCTTCCGCATCATTCGCGCAAGACGTTCAGGTGAATCCCTTGGACAACAATAAGCCGAACCAGGACAACGACACGACGCAAAGCGAGACGAGCCACGCGGTTTTCGGGTCCACCATCGTGGCCGCTTATAACGACAGTAGCCAGGGCGCTTCGCTCGGCTTGAGCCTGACCACCTTCATGAGCTACGCATACTCGACAAACGGAGGAGCGAGCTGGAATTACGGAGGCCTGGTACTGCCGCCCACCGGGCAACAAGTGCTGGGCGATCCTATGGTCGCGGTGGATGCAAACGGGACCTTCTACATGGCCACGCTGATCGGCCCAGGCGGATTCGCGATCAGCGGAGTCGCGGTGTACCAATCCACTGCAACCAGTCCTGCGGTTGTGTTTGGCGCTCCGGTGGTCGTGAATGGTATCCACGCTAGCAATGACGACAAAGAGTGGCTGGCCGTGGACACCTCCGGTGGGCCGTATAGCGGCCGTGTTTACATAGCATGGAGCGAACTGAGCTCCACAGGCACGAACGAGGTGGCAGAAATCGAGGAGATTCACTCCACCTCCACCTCGCCGCTTACCTTCACGGCTCCGGTCGCTTTGACTGGCTTGGACCTCTTTCATCATGGCGCGAATCTGGCGGTCGGCCCCAACGGTGAGGCCTATCTTGCCTGGAGCGCCTTCGTGTTTCCGTTTTCAGGGATAACCGGAGGCACCGTCCGGCTGCTCAAATCCACCGACGGCGGCACGACTTGGGTCAACCCAAATCCCTCCGATCCCAATCCCAACCAGACGGTGGCCACCTACAATGTGACTCCCAGCCTTCTCACGTCTGGCGGAGTAAACATCCGCACTCGGAACTTTCCTTATTTGGCAGTGGATAGCACGCCGGTCGGCAGTGCCACACGCGGCAACGTTTATCTAGCCTACCAATCGAAGACCAGCGCCTCCAGCACCGACAATTCCGACATTTTCTTCGCTTCCTCCACCAACGGTGGCGCGAGCTGGAGCACGCCGCGAACGATTAATAAAGGTCCGGCGGTCACGAGCGACGCGGATACGACCACCAACGACAACTGGCAGCCCGCGATCGCGGTCTCGCCCACCACCAGCTTAATCACCGTCACGTTCTACGACCGCAGGGAAGACCCTGCGAATGTGAAGATCAAGCTCTACCGCGCCCTCTCGAGCGACGGTGGGGCAACATTCTTCGACCAGGCAGCTTCCGCGGTCTCGTTCCAGCCCGATACCGGATACGATCCGGTGATTAACACCGTCTACATGGGCGACTACAATTTCGCTACTTCGGGCACCAGCACGCAGGCCACCTGGGGAGATCTGCGCAACCTCTGCACGCCGCCGCCCGGCGCGGCAAATCCCTGCTCGCCCAGCGGCCGGCCCGATATGGACTTGTTCACCAACAACACCGCGCTGTTGCGTGGCCCCGACCTTTTCATCACGCCTTGGGGATTTGTTACCGGAGTCGGTCCCACATGGCAAACACCGGACATCTTTGTGGTGGATGCGACAAACACGCAGGTGAATGCGGCAAAAGGAATCGTAAATCTGTTGCGTGCGCGCGTGAAAAACGTCGGGGACGTGGCTTCCTCCGGCGCGACCATCACTCTTAAGTACGCACCCTGGTTCACCGGCATCACACCGGCGGACATGAAAACCATCGGCACGATTGCGCAGGATTTCACCCCCGGGCAAACCATCGTCGTGCCCATCAATTGGGACCTCACCAACCTATCGGATACCAACGGTGGCCTGTGGCCGGCGCCCATCAGTACGTTCGATCATTTCTGCGTGCAGGTAACCGTCACGCTTGCCAGTGACGTGAACCAGGGCAACAATTTTGCACAGAATAATTTCTTCGACGTCGAGACGGGCTTCTCCATTTTCGGGGAAAGTGCGTTTTTGGTCGGTAATCCCTTCGAGCACGAGGTGGAAGCGCGGCTCAACCTGAAAGTCCCGAAGGGCTACGCGGCGCGAGTCATTGGCGTGCCCGCCAACGAACCCTTCAAGCTCAAGGGGAATGAGGTCAAACTCGCGGTCATTCACGTCGATCCACCGAAGGAATCACGCGCGCCGAAGACTGACCAGATCGCTCAATTGGATTTCGTCGTCAATGGCGAGAGCCTGGGAGGCATCCAGTTGCGGCTGGCGAAAGCGAACCAAATCCCTTATCCGGAGCATGGTTACGAGGCCTCGCGCGATAGCCTTTTCCGTGCGGCGCTCGCAGCATTGCAGGTGCGCAAAGAGGGCCCGTCGTTCGCTGACGAAAAGCGCGGCATGGTCACCAGCAGGCAGGTGCACGTCTCCGCTACAGAACTGAAAGGCCTCGTGCTCCCCGAAGCTGCGCGGAAAATCGGCCCCGACGGAGGCTACTACATCGTCACTTTGAAAGTGACGACGATCAGCATGCCACCACAGATCGTCGGGACCAAGGCCAATCCGGCCATCACCAGCGCCGTGTCCGTCGAGACGGTTCTGATTGCCTCGTCGCCTGCCTATGTAATCACAGGAGGCACGCCTTTGCCGAGCAACGGAACCTTGGAACGGACCTACTTCGAGCTTATCTCGCGAATGCTCGCGGAAAAGAAGTAGCGTGTAGTGGAGGGTTTGACAAACCGGCGTTCGGCGGCACGAAGTTGGCACGGCGAAGATGAGGGTAAGTCAGCGAAGGCAAATTTCGCCTGCGTGCTGATCAGCGGGACAACAGGAAGCTGACCGCTTGCCAACATTTGGCGGGCGGTCAGTGACAGGAAAGAATTAGCTTTGGTGAGGGTGCGCCAGATAGTGCTGGCGCAGCAGGTCCTTGCCGTAATCGTTGCCGTTGGGGGTGCGCACCACGCAATGAATATGCTGCCGCGAGGGCAGGTTGGGGTACTTCGCGAATTCTGCCAGAGTTGCGGGCCGCTGGTGATCGAATTCAATCAGGATTACCGGGCTCTGAATGCGATAGTAGAACACGCTGTCCTCCTGCGTGCCGCCAACCCATGCGAACCAGGTATTTTCGATGTGCTTCTCCACTTCGCTCATTTTTACGCGCGCGTGGCCGTCGTCCATGTTGCATACGTACAATTGCACCAGGTCGCGCAACTGCTTGCGCGCGGGAGTTTCCAGGTCTTTCGTTTGAATGCCGGCGTACTCCAGCACGACGTTGTCCTTGAACGCTTCGGTTAGGTTGTTGTTCCCGGTCTTGGAAAAGTTTAGTATCGCTTTCTGCTGCTGCGCCGCTGTCAGCGCGCGCACCATGCCGAGGCCATCCTGCTGTTCCTGCTGCAGCACGACGAGGCCTTTGTATTTCCCCGACGTAGCGCGAACCGGCTCGGAACCCAGGAACAGCGGCGTCATCACCACTTGATCACCCAACACGAAAAAATTGATGATGGCGTGATGCCCGCTGAACTGCCAGCCCCACGGTTCGGTCGCCGACGGCAGGCCCATGATGGTAATGAAATACAGCCATTCGCCGAGGAATTCGGGGTCGGCTGCAAGTTCTGCGAGCGTTTCGTTCAAACGCATCACATTGCGCGTCAACTCGAAACCTCGAGTACTTAGCGACGTGCGCATCAAGCCGAACGCCAGCTCGCGCTGCGCTTCCGTCATTTCCTGCATGCTGATTCCCTGCCGCACATAGAAATGCTGATTCATCCATTTTCGCCATTGGACATCGTCCACCGGGAACATGGTCTTCGCGAGCTGCACTTTATCCAACGAAGCAATGAAGCGCTCGGCTGCGTTGCGCACTGGTTCGGTGGAAACTCCGCTGGGAGTGATGTGGAACAGCCCAGGGAGCACTTCACGATCCGTCGTGATTCCACGAAACGCCGCGGCCAAGCCTTCCTGTTCGTATTCCTCGGACATCCGACGGTATTGCTCCGCCATTCCGACTTTGGTTTTTTGCTGTCCATAAGAAGCCATCGGAAGAAAGGCGCAGGCGGAGATCAATGATGAAATAAATGTGCGGCGCGAGGCCGCGTCACGATCGCCGTGAGTATGACCGGGGTGGTGGACTTTCTTACACACGATTCACCTCCGCAAGCTTAAAAATTGCTGAGAACGTATCACAGGCAGTTTGCTCCGGCAACTCATGTGCGCGAGGGCGATAACCATGTCGCGCCGATGCCGCCCAGCTCCGCGTATTGAATCCACAGATCCGATTCCAGAATTCCCGCTGAAGCCAGGAAGCGAAGAATTGCGATGTCTCCCTTGGGGAGCCGATCATCGCGGTCTTCTTTGAATTTGGCCTTCCCGCCGCTCGCGATTGCCGCGCCCATCGTGGCCGCGCCTGCCGCCATCGCGCCCTTCGTCAAAAACGACCGGCGATCTACCTTGCGATGTTTTGGTTCTTTGGTTTTATCCAGGACACTCCTCTAGTGCTGAATTGGAAGCCGTGGCTGGAGTCAACACGGTAAGCACCCGCGGGGGAGAGCTTGTCACGGGAAACACAAATGAACGTTCAATTGTTGTCGGTTTCTTGTCTCGGCAGGCGATGAACGAGGCATGAATGCGGAACGAACGACGGGGAAGGGCGCCACCAGGGACTTGCAGGATGTCGCGAGCGGTTCCCGCCCGCGAATCACTCGACAGACGCTGCTGGAACCTGTCCTGTTTGGAACAGATTCGCATGACGCGAAGCAATAAAGTCAGCTGTATCTCCATTCGAGGTGAAATTCATGAAATACACTATATCCATGGCCGCATTGCTTTTCCTTTTCGGCACCACGGCTTCCCTTTATGGCTGGCAAGAAAAGGGCCAGGAAGGACATTCGGAGGCGGGACATGCGCAGGAAGGACATGCGCAGGCCGCCAAGCCCGCTCAGGAACACGCGCAGCCTGCAAAGCAACAGCACGCGCAGGAATCCAAGCCGGCGGCGCAACACGCGGCGGCGCCTCACACGCAAAGCCACACTGCTACGAATCAGACTCACTCAACGCAATCGCACCCGGCAGCGCAAAACCACGCTGGCAATGGCGCGCACGGGCGAATTTCAGAAGCGCACTATAATGCTAGTTTCGGCAGCGGGCACAGCTTCCACGTGAATAGGGGAGACTACGACCGTCACCGTTTCGCTTATGGCGGCTACAACTTCGGATTCGGCGCGCCCTGGCCAGTGGGCTGGGGCTATGACGATGACGTGTACGTCATGTACACGGACGGCGGGTATTACATGTACGACCGCTTTCACCCAGGTGTGCGCCTTTCGATTAACATCCAGTAGGTTTTTCTCGACGGGGATTTTAGCCGGATTTGCCGGTAGCCCATTCTTGTGTTTTTCAAGGATGGGCGCACTGGCGGATCGTTACTGGGCCATCTCGCCAAGTTGTTCACCACTGCTTCAGAACTGCGTTCAGTCGCGACTCTCCACCGTTACGTTTTCGGCGCGCATCGCTTGAACTGCGCTCCTCTTGCACCTCCACCTCTGGAATACGGGCTGGCACCGGTCCACGTCCGATGGCGTTGTCCAACCGGCCGAATTCCCAGAATGTTTCCGCCAAGAATCCGGCGCGCGCGTAGCCTGACGCGCGAAAGACACGACCGTGCTCAAACCAAACTACCAGACAAGTAATCAGCAAAAACAGCCGATGCATCTTTGAGACGATACGATCGGCGAAGTAGAGTCGGCGGGCAGATACGCGTGAGATCATCGAGGTTTGAAAACGCAGGTGCGCGGCCTCGTCCTTCAGGATTCGGTCGCAAATGGCTTGCAGCAGCGGGGATCGGGTGGCTGCGCCGAGAGCGCGATAGTATGGGATGGCGATAATTTCCGCGGAAACCAGCACACGCAGGGACAATTCCAGTCCGGCGAGGACGCGCAGGCGCCGGAACACCGTATCCACCCAGTGGCTCGAGGCCGCCGGAATGCTTTCGCGCTGCATGAAGCGGAGCAGGTAGGCGCTGTGGCGCTGCTCTTCTTTCACGAATAGCGCGAGCGCATCAACAAAATGTGGGTCAGCGGTGGCGTAGTCCTGGCCGCGTTTGAGCAGGCGCCTGCCGCTGGAGCCTTCGCCCAGCTGAAACTGCTGGATGGAACTTTGAATGCATTGCGCTTCCTCGCGCGTGAGTGCGGTGGGATCGTTCCAGGGCAGGGGGTCCGACGCGGCGGCACGGCTGAGAAAGTAGTGGCGCCAGGACGCAGATTCCGAGGCGGCTGAATCGTGTGAGTCGGGCATTTAGAAGCCTCCGGGGAAGTACTTTACATTATAAAGTACTTTCAGAGAACTAATTTCTGCGGGCGGCGCTAGAGCCATGCCTTTGGGCTCCGGCTGGGCTTCCCTTTTCATCCGTCCGTCCGCACAGCCGCGTTAGCAGTCGGGCACGATGCCCAAGCGCCGGCTTGAGGGCCGTCGAGCGTTCGTGCAGAATTGAGATGTGCCGTTATCCACTTTCATCGGGATATTTGTCTTTCTGTTCGGTCTGATCATCGGCAGTTTTTTGAACGTGTGCATCCTGCGCATTCCGTCGGGCAAGTCCATCGTGCTGCCGGCGTCGGCGTGCCCAAAATGCGGCGAGGCGATTCGCTCTTACGACAATATTCCGGTGCTCAGCTATCTGCTGCTGGGCGGAAAGTGCCGCGGCTGCAAGACGAAAATTTCGGCGATGTATCCGCTGGTCGAATTGTTGACCGGGTTACTGTTCCTGGGCTGCTTCTACGCCTTTGGGATCAGCGTCGAGACCGGAAAGTGGGCGGCGTTTTCGGCGATCATGGTGGTGCTGGTGTTCACCGACCTGCGCGAACGCATCTTGCCGGACGTGGTGAACTTCACGGGCCTCGCGATCGGCCTGATTTTCAGCCTGTTCACCAAGCCGACCGACGGCACGGCGCTGTGGCTCGCGAATCATTTGTTCGACTACCCTCCCCCGGGGCCGGTGCTGTCGCTGGTGGACGCGATTCTGGGCGCGGCCGTCGGCAGCGGCTTGCTGTGGCTGGTATCCGAGGCGTATTTCAGATTGCGTGGGCGCGAAGGCATGGGCCTGGGCGATGTGAAAATGATGCTGATGGCCGGGGCGTTTCTCGGCGCGAAGCGTACGCTGCTGACGATTCTGGCGGGTTCGCTGCTCGGCAGCGTGCTGGGCGTGGCGATCATTCTGGCGCGCCGCAAGGATGCGGACTACGAATTGCCGTTTGGCACATTTCTGGGAGCCGGGGCTTTGCTGGTGGTGTTTTTCGGCACGCCGCTCGTAAATTGGTATCAGTCTCTGCTGATGGTGCGCTAATGAAATTATTGAGATCAACCAACCTTTCCAAAGAGAACCTCCGATGAACGCACCCGTCCATCCGCAATCCGCGACTTCCCTGCCCCTCAACATGGCCTTCGCCGTGGCGCTGGCGGTGGTGTTGTTCGCGGGCATCGTGGTGGCGGCATTCCTACTGCGCAAATTCATGCGCGACCAGGCGCGTGCGAACAACGAAGGTTGGACCACCGCTAAGACGGACGTCGAAAATCCCTCGGCGTTCATGGCCGCTTCCATGCAAGGCGTGATCGAGAAGCTGCGCACGCAAGAAAAGGAACTGGCTCGGTTGCATTCGCTGGCGCAGGAACGCGCACAGGAATCCGAGCGGCTCACGGAAGAAGTGACGCGCAATATGCCCACTGGATTGCTGCTGGTGAACGCGACCGGCGCGATCAGCTCAACGAACCCCGCGGCGGAAGAGGCGCTGGGCATACGAACGTTGCGTTATCGTTCATACAAGGAAATCCTGGGCGCGGAATCGGAGCTGACCCAGATGCTCACGGCCTGCATCCGCGACGGCAAGACGTTTCAGCGCGGCGAGATCGAACACCTCACGTCCGAAGGCGCCGTGCGCAATTTGGGTGTAACCATTTCACCGATTTATCGCGCGGCGCGCGCTTCCGGCAAATCCGGCGCGGCAGACGGCGTGGCCCATGCCCCCAATGCCAAAGGCGCGCATGCGCAAGATATGAAAATCAGCGGCGCGCTGTGCCTTATGAGCGACCTGACCGAATTGACCGCGCTGCAAAAGCAAATCCGCTGGAAGGAAAACCTCGCGGCTCTCGGCGAAATGTCTGCGGGCATCGCGCACGAATTCAAGAATTCGCTGGCCACGATCTCCGGCTACGCGCAGATGATTCGCAGCGAGACGACTCCCGGAGACGTGCGCGAATCCGCCGAACGCATTCTGGAGCAGACTCGCGCGCTCACGCACGTAGTCACCGAATTCCTGCGCTTCGCGAAGCCCTTGGAAATTTGCTACGAGACGGTGCCGATGCAAACCGTCGTCGAAAAAGTGGCGGAAGAGTTGCACGAAACCATTCCGCAGTGTGCTGTCGAGTTCGAAGGCACCTTCCAGGATTTGCCGGGTGACGAAGCGCTGCTGCGCCAGGCCCTGCTGAACCTCGCACGCAACGGCGCGGAATCCGCTCTGACCGCCAGCAAGACTCCGCGCGTGACGATTTCCGGTACCATCGAGGAATTGGCCGGCAAGAAATGGCAGCGCATCTGCGTCGCGGACGACGGCCCGGGAATTCCCGAGACGGACCTGCCGAAAATCTTCCTGCCCTTTTACACCACCAAATCCGAAGGCACCGGCTTGGGGCTCGCCGTCGTGCAGAAAGTCGCGTTGCAACACGGGGGCAGTATCGAGGGCCGCAACCGCCAGGGCGGCGGAGCCGAGTTTCTGCTGTGGTTACCTTTGCGGCAGGACCCTACACCATCCACGGTTGCCACCCGCTCTGCCCGCATCTAAACTCAGAGCAGACGTTCCACGGACCTCCGAGGAGGCGTTAGCCCATGCGTAGAGACTTATTGTGCGCCGCGGTCGCGGCATTTCTATTGTTATCGGGGCACGCGTATGCGCTCCCAAGCGCCCAGGGACAGCCCGGCCAGAACCAGTCACAACAACAGTCAGCGGCTCCCTCTACACCGGCGTCCGCGGCACCCGCGTCGGCACAAGCGCCGACGGCTCAGGCACCCGGGCAATCCACCGTTGCGAGTCCTCCGCCACAGGCCGATCCGCTCGCAGCGGCCGCACGCAAAGCGCGCGAGCAGAAGAAAGATCAGGGAGGCGCAAGGCCGCCGAGAGTTTTCGACAACGACAATATCCCCACGCAGGGCGGCGTTTCCTCGGTCGGACAGAATGCCGCTACGGACTACGCTGCCGGCACGAATGCAGCCACGGGTAACGACAGCGCGCCGGCAGCTGGCAAGCCTTCCGCCCCCGCGGGCGAATCCGCCTGGCGCGAACGTTTTGCAAAGCTGCGCAAGAAATTGGAGCAGGACCAGGCCGATCTGGACGTAATGCAGCGCGAACTGGGCGTGCTCGACGTACAGTATTACAACGACCCCGTGAAGGGCATGCAGCAGGGCTATTCGCGCGACGATATCAACGAGAAAACGGACAAGATCGAAGCCAAAAAGAAAGTCATCGAAGCGGACCAGCAGGCCATTGCCGACGCCGAACTTGATCTGCGCAAGGCTGGCGGCGATCCCGGCTGGGCGCGCTAGTAATTTCGCTTCATGGAACCGATCCTCCTTGTCGAAGACAAAGCCGAATTGCGGGCGATGCTCCGCAAGGCGCTGGAACGCGCGGGCTACACCGTCGAGGAAGCTCCGGACGGAAATACCGCCATCGAGAAAGTGCGCGGACGGCGCTACCTGCTGGTCCTCTCCGATTTAAAACTTCCCGGCAGCTCCGGGCTCGATGTGCTGCTCGAATCGCGGAAAGTGGAAGCCACTTTGCCGGTGATTTTGATGACCGCGTATGGCTCGGTGGAGGAAGCCGTCACCGCGATGAAAGAAGGCGCGTTCGATTTCATCCAGAAGCCGGTGGACCTGGACCATTTGAAGTTGCTTTTGCAACGCGCGGCGCAGCAGCAGGAATTGCTGCGCGAAAATCTGCTGCTGCGCGAAGAGTACGCGGTGCGCTACGGGTTTCCGCGGATCGTCGGCGAGCATCCGGCGATGAAAGACGCCAGCTCGATGACGCAGCGCGTCGCCGCGACGGATTCCACGGTCTTGCTGCTGGGCGAGAGCGGCACGGGCAAGGAAGTGTTCGCTCGCGCGATTCATCATTTGAGCCCGCGTGCGGATCATCCCTTTGTGGCGCTGAATTGCGCGGCCATTCCCGAGGGGTTGGTGGAGAACGAGCTATTCGGCCACGAGCGCGGCGCCTACACCGGCGCGGGCGCGCGCAAAATCGGCAAGCTGGAGTTGGCCCATCGCGGCACTTTATTTCTGGATGAAATCGGCGAGCTGCCCATGGCCATTCAGAGCAAGCTGCTGCGCGTGCTGGAGGAAAAGCGCTTCGAGCGCGTCGGCGGCACGCAGGAAATCGAAGTGAACGTGCGCATCCTCACCGCCACCAACAAGGATTTGCGCGCGGCCGTCGCGGACAAATCGTTTCGTGAAGACCTCTTCTTCCGCATTTCCGCCGTGCCCATCACCATTCCGCCATTACGCGATCGCGGCGACGACGTCCTGCTGCTCGCCGAATACTTCCTGGAGAAGTTCCGCCGCGAGTTTCGCAAGCCCGACCTGCAACTCGGCAAGCAGACGCGCGCGCGCCTGCTCACCTATTCCTGGCCGGGCAACGTCCGGGAATTGCAGAATGCCATCGAGCGCGCCGCGATCCTCGCCAACGGCCCGGAAATCAACGAGAGCGCGCTGCAATTGCCGGCCTCGAAACCGACCGTCGAGGAATTACCCGGCGGAATGCTGGCCGAACAATTTTTGTGGGAAGGCCCGCTAGAGGAAGTCTCACAACGCGCCGTACAGCACGTAGAACGCTTCAAAATTCAAGATGCCCTGCGCGACGCCAAGTGGAATAAAACCCGCGCCGCCGAAAAACTCGGCGTCTCCTACAAAACCCTCCTAAATAAAATCCGCGTCCTCGGCCTAGAAAACTAGCAATCCCGCAAAGGCAGCGGTTTCCGACGGCCCGGCCCTTGCGGACGGATGGAAGCCCAGGACGCGCTTTAGCTGGCACTGCACGCAATCATTGGCTGCAATCAGGCCAGATTGCGAATGTCTGCTCAGAGAGCCAGCTATGCAACTACCTTCACCCTCTCAATTGAGGAGTGATTCTGTGATGCCCGTCCGCAGTAACTGAGCAAATTGCTTCGCAGCGACAGGTCGGCTGAACAGATAGCCCTGCCCTTCCGCGCAACGCCGGGCCTGAAGATTCTCCTTCTGTTCCACCGTTTCGATGCCCTCGGCGATTACCATGTGGCGCAGGCTCCTTCCCATGTCAATTATGGCAGTCACGATTGCCGACCCATCGGGATCGGAACTCAACTCCTGGACGAAGGACTGGTCAATTTTCAGCACATCAATGGGAAACTGCCGCAAATAGCTCAGGCTGGAATAGCCGGTTCCGAAGTCGTCCACCGCCAGGTGTACCCCCATCGCCTTTAGCTCTTGCAGCGTGGAGACCGTGGATTCCGCATCCTCCATCAGGACGCCTTCGGTGAGTTCCAGTTCCAGATAGCGCGCCGCCAAATGCGTTTCCGCGAGCACCTTTCGGACGCCCTCGACGAAATCCTTGTCGCGGAACTCCAGGGCAGATACGTTCACGGAAACAGGCAGTGGCGGCAATCCCAGGTCCTGCCAGGCGCGCGCTTGCCGGCATGCCTCGCGCAGCACCCAGTGTCCGATATCCACAATGAGCCCGCAATCTTCGGCGATGGGCACGAATTGGCCCGGAAGCATGATTTCCTGGCCAGGCTGCGCCCAGCGTATCAACGCTTCGACTCCCGTGATCTCACCGGTTTCCAGATTTACCTTCGGCTGATAATGCAGCAAGAACTCTTCCCGCTCCAGGGCGCCGCGCAAGCTGCCTTCCAGCGATTGGCGCTTCACGGACCTCTGATTCATTTCCGATTTGAAGAACTGGTAGTTATTTCGCCCGCTTTCCTTGGCGCAGTACATGGCCATGTCCGCATTCTGAATCAACGTATCGGCATCTTGCCCGTCGTCCGGGAAGATACTGATTCCGATGCTGGCATTGATATGCAGATCCTGGTTCTTGATGAAATGCGGCGCGCTGAGCGCTTGCAGAATTTTAACCGCGCTCTTCGCCGCGTCCGCGGGATGGCTGATCTCCGATAGCAGGACGATGAATTCATCTCCGCCCTGGCGGCTCACCGTATCCGAACTGCGCAGACTGCTCACCAATCGGCTGGAAACACTCTGCAGTAGCCTGTCGCCGGCGGCATGTCCCAGCGAATCGTTCACGTATTTGAAATGATCCAGATCCAGAAAGATTACCGCTACCGACCTTCTCTGGCGGCGCGCCAGGAAAATGGACTGAGAGATCCGGTCGTTGAGCAACAACCGATTGGGCAGATCGGTAACGACGTCGTGTTGCGCGGCATGCGTCATGCGCTGCGACATCGCGCGAGCCGCGCTCACATCATGGAACACAATCACCGCGCCGATGATGCGGCCTGCGCGGTCGTGGATTGGTGCCGCTGAATCTTCAATCGCGGATTCGAATCCGTCGCGGCGGATCAGCACGCAATTCACCGTCAGTCCCACCGTCTTGTTTTGCTCGACAGCCATCTCCAAGGGGTCTCGCGCCGGCTTGCGTGATGGCCCGTCAATAATCCGAAAGACCTCCGCCAGGAGCTTGCCGGTGGCTTCTGCGCGTCCCCACCCGGTCATGGTCTCCGCCACCAGATTGAGATAGGTGATACGGCCCGAAGTGTCGGTGCATAGAACGGCGTCGCCAATCGAGTTGAGCGTGACTATGGCGCGATCTTTCTCCGCATACAGCGCATCGTCCACCGCCTTGCGTTCGATCGCGCTGCGCAGGGCGCGCGGCAATGAAAAACTGTCTAGGTGAGTAGGCGGCAGGTAGTCCTGCGCGCCCCGCCCCACGGCTTGGCTCGCGAGTTCTTCGCCATCAGCGCATCCAAGGACCAGAATCGGAATGTCCTGCGCGACTTTAAGCACTTTGTCGAACGTTTCCATCCCGTCGCTGTCGGGCAGTTTTAGGCCGAGCAAGATGGCGGAAATTCCTTTATCGTTCAGGCGTGCAAGTCCCTCGGAGAGTTGGTGAACCCATTCCAGCTCAAACGAACCCGCGGTGGACGCTGCGAGTGCCGTGCGAATTGTTTCGGCCGTCGCCGCATCATTTTGGATCAAAAGTATTTTGTGGGTCAGTGCAGCCGCTGTCATTGTGCGTCTCCTCGTAGCTCTGAGACGCATTTCATCATATTGGCCAATCTGCCGATGTGCGATACTGCACATAAGTTCCAGAATAAGAGGAGTTTAACCGGGGGCCTGCAGCGCGCTCGACCTCAATAATCCGCAAGCCGAATTGCCCATTTGCCTACCGAAATGATGGCGTCGCGCCGGCCCAGTTGCCATTGAACTTGCAGTACGCCGTTGCCTTTGATTTTGTCGCGGCCGGCTGTTTTTCAGGCGGGCGTCTTTGACGTTGTCGTTGTTTTTGAGTTTGTAGCGGCCGGTCCCGCTTTGCGGGACCGGGCGGCCGCTGCCTCGATCTTGCCTTTGTAGCGGCGCACGTTCAGTGCGCCATCGTTGGTGCGGCAAGCACCGATGGCGGTCCCGCAAAGCGGGACCGCCGCCGCAAAAGCTTCACTCCTCTTTCACAAACTGGTCAGCCGCTGCGAGAATGAATTTCGAGTTTTCACGCAAACTCTTTCACCCCTGAAGCGTCGCTTTCCGATCGCAGCCGAATGATTCTCAGACAGCTTCTGGTCACGACGCATCAGTCTTCAGGTAAGCGCGCGGTATGCAGCACCACGCTGCGGAAATTCCAGGATGTAGTGCGTACGGAGGTGAATCCCACTTTTTGCATCAGCGCAGTGATTTCTGTCGGCGCAGGAAATCTCGCGACGGAACCGGGCAAGTACGCATAAGCCTCGCTGTTCCCAGAAATCGCGGAGCCCACATGCGGCAGAACCTTGCGAAAATAAAAACGGAATAATCCCGCCATGGGCCCAGCGCCCGGCTCGGAAAATTCCAGTATGCCCACTTCCCCGCCGGGCTTCAGCACGCGCGCGATTTCGCACAGGCCGCGCTCGTAATTCACCAGATTGCGGAAACCGAAAGCGCTGGTGACCAGATCGAACGACGCATCCGCAAAGGGCAGATGCAAAGCATCGCCGGTGGTGAACACGGTCGAGCGCGAATGCGCGGCGGCTTTGCGGCGCGCGCGATCGAGCATGGGCTGCGCAAAATCGCTGCCGATCAGCGGAAACCGGTGCGCGCCACGGTCGCGGATTGCGTGTACGCGGACTCGCTCCAGCGCAAACGTCAGGTCACCGGTGCCGCAACACAAATCCAACACGCGCGCATCGGTGCGGCGCAGGATGCGGCGAAATTTCCGCGCGGTGCGCCGCCGCCACACACGGTCCAGCGAAAAGGAAAGCGCGTGATTCAGAAAATCGTAGCGCGGCGCGATGCGGCTGAACATTTCGCGCACGCGCGCCGACGCTTCGCCTTCCGTGCGTGCGCCGGCAGGACGTGTGCCGGGCAATTTTGCCGGCTTTCCAGTTTCAACAGTCATGCGACGTGCTTGTGCATCAGGATTTGGCCGTCGCGGAGAGGCCTGGCAATTCCGCGAAGGTGCGGGACACCAGAGTCCAGGGAAGGTCGATGCCCCACTCCACTTTACCAACGCGCCGCGGCAGCACCCAAAGCACGCGCCCGCCACGTGCTTTCTTATCACCTGCGAGGATTGAACGCAATTGCGCAGCGCGAATTCCCGCAAGCGAAGGCACCGGGCCCACGCTCCCGACCAGCCGCATCATGCGCATCGCCTCGCCTTCGCGTAGACGCCCTGTGGCAAGGCCGAACAAAGTCGCCGCGAGCATGCCCCAGGCGATTGCTTCCCCGTGCAGGAAGCGGCGATAGCGCGTGGCGGCCTCGAGCGCGTGGCCGAGCGTGTGGCCGAAATTCAAAATGTGACGCAGGCCGCCTTCGCGCTCGTCGCGTGTGACGACGTGCGCTTTGATGCGAATGCAGCGCGTGATCACCCACGCCAGAGCTTGGGCGTCGCGGCGCAGCAGCGCCAGCATGTGGCGTTCCAGATAAGCGAAGAGTTCCGGATCGGCGATGATGCCGTACTTCACGACTTCGTAGAGGCCCGAGCGGTATTCGCGATGCGGCAGCGTGAGCAGAACTTTCGGGTCGGCGAGCACAAGCTTCGGCGGATAAAACGCGCCGACAAGATTTTTCCCTTCCGGCAGATTCACGCCAGTCTTGCCGCCGATCGAGCTGTCCACCTGCGCCACGAGCGTAGTGGGCACATGCACCAGTCGCACGCCGCGCAGATAGCTGGCCGCTGCGAATCCCGCCACGTCGCCAACGACGCCGCCGCCCATCGCCACGATCGTGGCCTTGCGATCGGCTCCTGCGAGCACCAGTTGGCGCGCGATTTGCTCGATGGTGGCGAGGTCCTTCGCGGATTCGCTGTCGTCGAAGAGCATGGCGCGTACCCGTGCGCGCTTTCGCTGGCCGAGCGCGCGCATCAACGGCCGTCCCCAATGCTCCCACACGCGCGGCGAGGAGAGCACATAGATTCCGGTAGTTTCGCCCAGACGCGATATTGCCGCCCCAGCACGCGGTAAAATCCCCGGCGCACATTGCACCTGATAAGCCCCGCCAGATGAATGAATGCGAATTGTTGGCATGAGTGAGTCAAAGAAATGTAGCACAGGTGCTTGGCAAAAACGGCGCGAGCGCGGGAGCGTTGTCGCTTTTGAATTTGCAGCGGCCAGATTTAGCTGCGCGCGGTTGTCCTTGGTAGCGCCGGCGTCCCGCCGGCTCTTTTGCAGTAGCAGTTGCGGTTGCCTATGTAGCGGCCGGTCCCGCTTTGCGGGACCGGACAGCCTTCTCCAGCGCTGGTCTAGTGGAATTTCTTCTGCAATTCGTCCACGGATTGCAGAATCACGTGCCCCACAATCGCCACACTGCGCGGGCTCACTTTATCCATCGTATCCTGCGGCGTGTGCCAGTACCCGGCCGAGATGTAATCGTTCAAGTCAATAATGTCCAAGGCCGGAACGCCGCGCGCAAGAAACGGGTCGTGATCGTCGCTAGTCTGCGTCGAATCCGAAACGAAAATGTCCTGGTAACCGAGGCGCCCGGCCGTCTTCCACACCAAATCGTTCAACCACTTCGGCGAATCGGACTGGCGAAGAATCTTCAGATTGTACTGCCCAATCATGTCCGCCAGAATTACGGCCTTTACGCGTTTCAGTTCGCCGGAGACCGCCATGCGCGCGGCCAGTTCGCGGCTGCCGTAGGTGTGGTCGTCGTCTTGATCCCAATTCACGAAAGCCTCTTCGCCGTCAAGAAACGCCATCCACACGGAATTGGGGCCTTTCTTCGCGCACAGCTGACGAGCCATTTCGATCATCATCCCGGTGGACGATGCGCTATCTTCCGCGCCCACAAAATTTGCGACGCTGCTCAGCGTGTCGTAATGCGTGAGCAACAAAATAATTCCCTGCCCGGTGCCGGGAACTTTGGCGATGATGTTTTTCATCGCGATATCGCCCTTAGGCGTGGAAGCGTGGAAGTCGTCCTGGTCCACTTCGCAGCCGTCGGCCTTCAGTTGCGCGATGATGTATTCCTGCGAGCGATGAATGCCGTCGGAAGCAGGTGGTCGTGGGCCGAAGCTCACCAGTTTCGCCACGTGCTCGTACGCCTTCGCACCGTCGAACCCGCCGGTCTGGTCGGCAGGCGGCGCGACTTCCGCTAATTTCGGCGCTCCCGCAGACTGGCCGGCTGACGATGCGGCTGGCGAAGAGGAATTCGAAGAACCGGAAGACGCGGACGACGGCGCATTGGAGGCGCCGCAAGCCACCACGCCCGACAGCACGACCACCGCCGAAGCCAGCCAAATTTTGCTCCACAGTCTCGGCGCGGTCGCATAAATGGGCCAAGCGGAAGGGCGGGGCTTCAGCCCCGCCGTCAGCTCATTTAAAGATCGGGCTTCAGCCCCTGAAGCCGCGTTTCTCGGTCGTGGCTCTCTCTCTGTAAGATGGCTTGTACTCACGCTATTGCGCCTCCCCGCTCGGAACAGTCTGCGACTGTTTGTTGCGCAGCACAACGTAAGAAACCAGCACTCCCACAAAATACAGCACCACCATCGGCGCCATGAACACCAGCATCGTAGTCGCGTCCGGTGTGGGGGTCACAATCGCTGCGACGACGGTGATGATCAGCATCGCATAGCGAAAATTCTTCAGCAGGAATTTCGGCGTCACGATCCCGAACAGCGACAAAATGAAAATCAGCACCGGCAGCTCGAAAACCACGCCGAGCCCCACCAGAATAATCAGGATCAGCTCGAAATATTCGTTGTAATTGATCAGCGGCTTCACCGGTGAATCCGTCGCAAAGCCCATCAGAAACCCCAAAGTGCGCGGCAACATGATGAAGTAGCCGAACGCAATGCCGCAAAGAAACAAAATCATCGAAGACACGATGAATCCCGACACAGCGCGACGCTCGTGTTTGTAAAGCCCGGGCGCGACGAACAGCCACACCTGGTACAAGACAAACGGCATCGCCAGCACGACGCCGAGATACAAACCGATGTTGATGACCAACGTGAGGTATCCGGCGGGACTGGTGAAGTACAGCTTGTCGTCAAAATGCGCCGACCGCAGCGCATCCTGCATCGGCTTCACTAGAATCACGATGAAATGTTTGGAGACCAGCAGCCCAATTCCCGCGCCGACCGCGATCGCCGCGGCGGAATAAATCAGGCGTTTGCGCAGATCGAGCAGGTGCTCGAAAAACGACATTCGCCCGCCGGCGTCTTCTTCGGCGGGCGGCGCGATAGCGGGCTCAGGCTGGACGGGCTCGACCATCGCTCGCTTTCTCAGGATCTGTTTCAACCGCGGGAGCGTCAGCAGCAGCAGTTTGCTCGGATTGCGCACTCTGGGTTATCGAGTGAGTTTCGAATTGCAGTTGCTTCGGTTCGGCCAAATCTCGCGCCACAAAAGAATTCGGCGGCTCGGTCGCGACCGTTCCGGGTGCCGGCGGCAGCGCATCTTGCGACGGCGCCCCCTCCGATGACGACGCCTCGGGCGTAGACACAGGCAGCGCCGAAGCGGACGCACCGCCTCCAATCGTCGGGCCCGGTTGGCCCGCCGGCTGCGCTTCGCGCACGCGACGCAATTCGGCTTCGCGCTCCAAATCGCGCATGTGCCCTTCGAACGTCGATCGAAGATCGCCCGTAGCGCGACGAAATTCACCCATCACCTTGCCGAGTGTGCGCGCAAGCTCCGGCAATTTCTCCGGGCCGAACACCATCAGAGCCACGGCGAAAATGATAATCAGGTGTGGGACGCTGAACATGAGTCTTCGACCGCAAAACGACGGAGGATGCGCATTTCGCCTGCATCTCCCGCGCCGTTTTTGAATCATAGAAGAGGGGCATGGACCTGTCAAACTGCCCCAAAGTGGTATGCTATACTTGATTGCTGGGGCTTAAGCGAGGACGCATGGAATCAACGGGATCATCAAGGCGCGGTGTCGTTGTCCTGGTAGCGGTACTGGGTATTTCCGCGGTACTGGGCGGCCTGTACGGGCCGTCGGTGCGCGCCACAGCCGCCGGACAGAACGACATGCAGGACTCGGTGAAGAGCTTCACGCACGTCCTTTCCGTGGTGGAGCGCAATTACGCTGAGCCGGTGGACTCTGACAAGGTGATCTACGACGGCGCGATCCCCGGCATGTTGCGCGTGCTCGATCCGCACTCGAATTTCTTCGATCCCAAGCAGTACGCCCTCTTCAAAGAAGAACAGCAGGGAAAATACTACGGCGTCGGGATGACCGTGCAGCAGCGTGAGAACCAGACTGTCGTTCTGGCGCCGTTCGTCGGCTCACCCGCATACAAGGCCGGGATTCGTCCCGGGGACGTCATCCAGAAGGTCGACGGAAAATCCTGCGACGGCCTCACCACCACTGAAGTTGCGGACATGCTGAAGGGCGCCAAAGGCACCGTGGTGCACATTTCCTTGGGCCGCGAAGGCTGGGAAAAGCCCATCGAAGTGACCGTTACGCGCGACGAAATTCCCCGCCCCGGCGTCGAGTATTTCACGATGGTGAAGCCGGGGATCGGTTATGTGCGCGTCTCCACATTCAATGAAACCACTGACAGCGATCTAAACGAGGCCTTGCGGCAGCTCGATGTTTCCAAGCTCGATGGCCTGATTATTGATCTGCGCAACAACGGCGGCGGCTTGCTGAACCAAGCGGTCGGCATGGCGGACATGTTCCTCGACAAGAACGAAATTGTCGTATCGCATCGCGGCCGCGCCTCGCAGGAGCGCCGTTATTACGCCGTGCGCGGAAATCAAGGCATCGAAGTTCCAGTGATCGTGCTGATCAATGGCCAAAGCGCTTCCGCGTCCGAAATCGTTTCAGGCGCGATACAGGATCATGATCGCGGCCTGATTGTCGGCGAGGTCAGCTTCGGCAAGGGTCTGGTGCAAACGCAGTTCCCGCTCACCGAAGACACCGCGCTGCTGCTCACCACCGCGCGTTACTACACGCCGAGCGGTCGCCTGATCCAGCGCGATTACAAGAACGTCTCGCTCTACGATTATCACTACAATCCGCAACCGCCCACCAAGCCCGAAGTGAAGCTCACCGATAGCGGGCGCCAGGTGTTCGGTGGCGGCGGCATCACTCCGGACGACATTATCGCGGCCCCGAAGCCAGACGATTTCCAGCAGATGCTCTACCGCCGCGGCGTGTTTTACTCGCAGCAGCAGGGCGTCGGCGATTTCATCCGCTTCTATCTGGGTGAAAAGCCCGATATCACCAAGGATTTCGTCGTGAACGACGCGGTCGTCGCGGAATTCCGCAAATATCTGGACAAGCAGAAAATCAAATACACAGACGCCGATATTCAGGCCAACGTCAACTGGCTGAAGTGGCAGATCAAGCGCGAAGTCTTCACGTCATATTTCGGCTTGAACGACGGCTATAAAGTGGAACTTCAGGACGACGTCCAACTCGAAAAAGCCATCGAGCTGATCCCGCAAGCCAAAGCGCTCTACCAAAACGCCCGCAAAATCCTGGCCGAGCGCGAAGCCGGCCAGCTCAGCCAGCCGCAGTAAGGGTTTCGTAACGGCAGACGCAACGTCCGCCGACGAACCGCATTTGAGCGCCTGACCCTCACCTCGGTGTGAACATAGCCGGTCACATTTTGGAGGGCGGCGGCTCGCCGCCGCTTTGCTTGACGCGAGGCTTCCCTCGCGTGCCTTTGAATTTGCCGTTGCCGTTGAACTTGTAGCGGCCGGTCCCGTCCGGCGGCTGCGGGACGGGACCGGGCAGCCGTTGCCGTTGTTCTCTTGTCTCGAATCACCCCGCAGCTTTCGCACTAAACCAACGCGTATCGCCCAGCAACCAAGCGTATTTTCCGCACCTCCCCAATCTGCCTGTTCGCAAATCGTAACTATTGCACGCAACAGCACGCCACTCCGAAACGTTTTCGACTGCCGGGCCGGGAGACCGTATCCTTAGTCCAGGTCGCAGCAGTCCGCTAGGTACCATGAGCGCCACGATACCGCTGCACAAAACGCTGGAGAGAGGCCTGCGGCAAATGTCGCCGACGGGCTGGGTGCTCGCGGCCGCGTGGGTGCTGCTGGTCGGCAGCTATTCCGTTGCCGCTCTTACAGTTCCGAACGGCCGTGGCCTCACCGCCTTCGGCGACATCATGCAGTGCCTGGCCGCAATGTTTGCCTGCGGCGGGCTGGTCTTGAACTGGGGCACCCCGGAGAAGCGCACACGCGTCTTCTGGATACTATTGAGCCTCGGTTGTTTCGCCTGGCTCGCAGGCCAGTGCCTCTGGACCTATTTTGAAGTGGACCTGCGGCAAAGCGTTCCGAATCCTTTCATCGGCGACGTGATCCTTTTCCTGCATCCCGTGCCGATGATCGGCGCCCTCGCTCTGAAGCCGCACGACAAGCGCGACGATCTGAACGTGCACATCGGTTACCTGGATTTCTCCCTGCTGCTGGTCTGGTGGGTTTATCTGTATCTCTTTGTCGTGATCCCTTGGCAATACATCGCGCCGAACGTGCCGGTGTACGGTTGGAGTTACGACCATCTGGCTGCGATTGAAAATCTGGTGCTCACCGTGGGCTTTGCGGTGCTCATGGCCAGGGCCCGTGGCACATGGAAGGAAGTCTACGCGCATCTTTTCAGCGCTTCCCTGCTCTACGCTGCCGGTTCTTACATCACCAACCGCGCCATTGATCGCATGGACTACTACACCGGCAGCCCTTTCGATTTGCCGTTGGTCGCTTCCTTCGTGTGGTTTGGCACCGCCGGAATAATGGCTTACCGGCTGAAGCCGCCGCGCGAGGCGGCTTCTTCGCGCAGTGACCGTACCAAGAAATGGGCCGCACTGCTGGCCATGACCGCCGTGTTTTCGATTCCGTTGATGGCTCTGTGGTGCCTGTGGACCGCGCGACACTCGGCGGAGGTGCGCACGTTCCGCATCGGCGTCACGCAGGTCACGCTGGTGGTGGTAGCGCTGCTGATCGCTTTGCGGCAACGTCTGGTGGATCACGATCGCATCCGTTTGCTGGACGAGTCGCGCGAGTCCTTCGACAACCTGAAACATTTTCAAGCGCAGATGGTACAGACCGAGAAACTCGTCTCGCTGGGGCAGCTGGCCGCCGGCGCCGCGCACGAAATTAATAATCCGCTCACCGGAATTCTGGGCTACTCGGATCTACTGGTGGACGATCCCACGCTGGGCGAACGCCAGCGCGTTGTCGCCGAAAAAATCCGCACGCTTTCGCGCCGTATCAAGACGCTGGTTACCAGCCTGCTGAGTTTCGCCCGCCGCGTGCCCACGGAAAAGCTGGCGCTCGATTTGAACCAGGTGATTGCGTCGGCGCTGCACCTCAGCAATCTCGACCTGCGCGGCAAACACATCGACGTTCAGACCGACGTTGACGAGGATCTGCCGCACATTTTCGGCGACTCCAATCAAGTGCTGCAAGTTTTTTTTAACTTGATCAGCAATGCGGTGGACGCGCTGGAGGAAGTTGGCGGCGGCAAACTGGTGATTCGCGCCTCGCACGCCGACGGCAAGCTCTTCATCGAATTCTCCGACAGCGGACCGGGCATCAAATCGCCCCAGCACGTATTCGACCCGTTCTTCACCACCAAGCCCGTCGGCAAAGGCACGGGCCTGGGTCTGAGCATCTGCTACGGAATCGTCCAGGAGCATGGCGGCCGTATCGAGTGCTTCAATCGCCCCGAGGGCGGCGCCACATTCCTGGTCGAATTCCCCCTCAATGCGCTCGAGCCGTACGTCTCTGACGCGTCTCTTGCGACCTCTTCGCGATCCAATTGAAACGCAGTTGCGCGTGGGAACGCCCATCTCCAATGTGGCAAATCCACACTTGGAATGGCCGTGCCACCTCAGGAATGCTTTTCCAGCCAGCGGCCAAGGACTGCGGCGGCGTGTTCGCAGATGGTGCGATCTTCGGCTCTGAAGGCGGCGAGGAAGTGGCTGTCAATATCGAGCTCGCCGACAACTTTCTTTTCAACGAAGACGGGGACCACGATTTCAGATTTGGTTTCGAGGGAACAGGCGAGGTATCGCGCGTCGGCGCTGACGTCGTCAATGACGATAGTCTTGCCGGTGGACGCCGCGGCGCCGCAGATACCTTGATTCAGGGGAATGCGCGTGTGCGGGGTCATGGTGCCGCGAAAGGGGCCGAGAACCAGAATTTCCTGCGCACCGTCTTTTTCGAGCATGTAGAAACCTACCCAGTTGTAACGCAGCATTTTCTGGTGCAGGAGTTTGGTGATGCCCTCCATCAGATCCCGCGCGGATTTCGCGCTGGCGGCGAGGGCGTTGAGTTCGCCAATTATTTCACGAGGATTCGGGTTTGTCGTGGGCATCGTTAAGAATACTAACGTGATTTTTCGGCGCAGACCACTGGCGCGTGTACAGTCGATTTCAAACTATCGTTCGATCATCTCTTCCATCACTTTCGCTGCGGTTTTTTCCTCTGCGCTCGGGGAACCCGAGGGTATATCGTCCTGCCGGCCTTCCAACATATCGGCTAACAGCAACCGCAAATTTCCTTCATTCGTGGAATAGGCGAGGCCGGTGTCAATATCCAGCACTTTCGCGCGAATGAGCTTTTCGATTTCGATGTCGAAGCACTGCATGCCTTCGCCTGCTCCGTCGCGCATGGCATCGAGCAGCGATTTTCCTTCCGTTTCGCCTTTTTGCACGTATTCGCGGGTGCGCAGCGTGGATTTCAGAATCTCGAACGCGGCGACGCGGCCGGCGCCGTCGGGCTTGGGAATCAAACGTTGCGAAATAATGTAGCGGAACGATTTCGACAGGCGGTTGCGGATGGCGGGCTGGTCGGAAGACGGGAAGACGCCGACAATGCGCTCGATGGTCTTCGAGGCGTCAATGGTATGCAGCGTGGAATAGACCATGTGTCCGGTTTCCGCGGCTTCCAGCGCCACTTCGATCGTTTCCTTGTCGCGCATTTCGCCCACCAAGATCAATTTTGGCGCTTGGCGCAATGCCGCGCGCAGGGCCAGCGCGAAACTGGGCGTGTCGCTGTAAAGTTCGCGCTGATGAATGGTGGCGCGTTTGTGCGCGTGCAGAAATTCGATGGGGTCCTCGATCGTGATGACGTGGCAGGCTTTTTCCTCGTTGATCTTGTTGACGAACGCGGCCAGCGTTGAGGATTTTCCGCTGCCCGTCGGTCCGGTGACCAGCACAATTCCCGGGCGCACTTGCGCCGCGTCGCCCAGCTGCTCGGGAAGATGCAGCGTCGCGAAATCCGGCACGTTGCTGGGAATCACGCGCATGACGATCGCGCAGCTGCCGCGCTGCGTGAAGATGTTCACGCGGAAGCGCGAAAGTTTCGCCACGCTGTAGGATATGTCGCACGAACCTTCTTCCTTCAGCTTTTCCACGGCGGATGAATTTCGTCCGATCAGGTCCGCGGCGATGCGCGCGGTGTCTTCCGCGCTGAGCACACCGACGCCTTTGATTTTCAATTGCATGAGCTGCCCGTGGAGTTCTACTTGCGGGGCGCGGCCGGGAGAAAATATCAGGTCGCTGGTCTTCGGCGCGGCCTGCAACATGGACGCGATGATGTTAGCGGTGGGTGCGGAGCCAACCTGCTCGGCTACGGGTGCAGCGGTGGGCGCAATGTTTGGGTCTACCATGCCAAATCCTCCCCAGCCGTCCGGGAAGGGGCCCGCACGTCGTCTGGTCTTATCCAGTATGAGTCATGTGGCGAGCCCGGCGGCGGAACGGAGTGCGCGGCTGTTCTCAAACGATTAGCTGTACTTTTTTGCTGTTGCGGCTGGGCGGGGCGTTTGCCGCGACTTATCCGCTGAAACTACAGCTATTTGTGCCTTTCCGGGCCTCGCCCGACCCGATACTCTTTCCCTACACCTGCCCTTCGTCGCGCACCGCGCGACGCGCTTCTCTCTTACTCTATATGGTGCAGATATGACTGAGCCAATCGTTCCAAAATTGGGCGCTCCGAAACGGGGCGGTCCCAAACCGGTCCGCCCGGCTGATACGTCCGGTCATCGGGACACGATCCTGTTGAGCGACGTGCCGGATGCCACGGCGGTGCTTGCCGATGACGCTTCCTCGTCGGCCGCTGCGGGTCCATCACTGAGCCCGGCGGCGCTTGCGGCGCTCGGGGTACGTTACGAGATTCTGGGCGAGGCTGGCCACGGGAGCATGGGCAACGTTTATAAAGCGCGCGACCGCGAGACCGGCGAGACGATTGCCTTGAAGCTCTTGAAGCCCGAAATTGCCTCCGATCAAGCCATGATGGAGCGTTTCAAGAACGAACTGCTCTTCGCGCGGAAAATCACGCACAAGAATGTTTGCCGCTTGCATGAATTCAATCGCGTGGGCGGAATCGCCTATACCTCGATGGAGTTTGTGGAAGGCGAAAGCTTGCGGTCGGTGCTGAACCGTTTTGGCGGCCTGCCGCAGCGTAAAGCGACGGACCTGGCGCTACAAATTTGCTCGGGGTTGAAGGAAGCGCACGCGCAGGGAATCGTTCATCGCGATTTGAAGCCGGAAAACGTGATGATTGACGGGCAAGGCAACGTGAAGATCATGGATTTCGGCATTGCGCGTTCGATGGAAGCAGGCGCGCGCCTGACGGGTTCGATGGTCGGCACACCTGCATATATGGCTCCGGAACAAGTGGCGGGCGAACCGGTGGATTACCGAACGGATATTTATTCGCTGGGGCTGATGCTGTACGAGATGTTTACCGGCGCTCCGGCGTTTACCGCGGATAATTCGATTGCTGTCGCGCTGAAGCAGATGCGCGAAGAACCTCCGCTGCCGCATGAGATTGAGCCGAACATTCCGGTGGCAACCGAACGGGCAATTTTGAAGTGCCTGGAAAAAGATCCGGCCAAGCGTTTTCAGTCCATCGCCGATCTGGAATCAAATCTGCGCTCGGCGGCGCCTGTGATGCCGCCTCCGCGGATGCTCGGCAGCACCGCGACGACAGATTTGACCCACTCCTCGACCAGGATTCCGCGCGCTTCCGCCGCTGCTCCTGCTGTTCCGCGCCCTGCGTCACGCGGCACATCGCCCTTCGTGTGGATTTTGCTCGGCGCGTTGCTCGTCGTTGGTGCGCTGGGCGGATTGCATTGGCTGGGAGTGGTCCAAGCCGCGAACCGAATTTCTCCGCCAGATTCAGCCGCGCCACCGAAGCCGCCGGAATTTGCTTACGAGCATCCCGCGCCTCCTCCAGTCGCGCCAGTTTTGGCGGAGCCTAACGCGCCGGTGGCGAAACCCGTGGCGCACACTAGGGCTCCCGCGCCGGAACCCGCCAAACCTGCTCCGCCCGACGTGTTTCCGCGCATGGAGACCGGCCCGGTACGCAAGAACTTTCACGCAGCGACGCCGAACTCCGCGAAGGGGTTGGGCGTGAATTCCGTAATCACCAACTCCATGTACCTATGGGTTGGGCGATTCGAGCGCGAGGACAAGGCCCAAACTGCGGCCAAGAAGGTCGAAGGCATGCAATTGCCCGCGGCCATCGTGCCGCGATCTTTTGGTGCTGCAAAATTCTATGCGGTTTTTTGCGGGCCGATTGACGCGAAGCGCGTCAGTGCGGTCACCGAACAGCTCGAAGCCAAGGGTTTCTCGAACGTGCACCAGACCAGCAATCCCATGGGCGGCTCGAAACAAAAAGAATAAACACAGATTTGATTACTCGCGTTCGTCGGCCGAAGATTCTTGGGGTGAGCAAACATTCGCGAGGCGACGCTCGATTGGCAATGGAGCGCAGAGGAAGTGCGATGGAAGTTGGCGCGCGCAGCGATACAGGGCGTGTTCGCGAGAACAACGAAGACAGCTTCCGGCTCGCACCGGAGTTGAATTTGTTCGTGCTGTCCGACGGCATGGGCGGGCTCGAAGCTGGCGAGCGCGCCAGCCGATTGGCGACCGAAGCCGTGCTGGCGCATTGCCGCGACGCACAGGCCGATGCGGCGCTAGCGGTTTTCGGTAAGCGCATTGATGGCGTGGGAGAGGCGTCGAATCGCCTTGCGAGCGCCATACGCCTGGCCAATCAGGAAATTTTTCACGCCGCGCAGGATTTGGGCGGCAAGGGCGGGATGGGCGCGACGATTGTGGCCGTGCGCTTTCTCGAAGATCGCGCCTGCATCGCTCACGTGGGCGACAGCCGGGCTTATTTATTTCGTGACGAGCAGTTGAATCAGCTCACCGAAGATCATTCCTTCGTGGCCGAGCAGGTGCGCCGCGGAATCATCACACCGGAGCAAGCCGGGCGCAGCCGCATGCAGAATGTGTTGACGCGCGCACTGGGCGTCGAGCAGAACGTGGACGTGGAAGTTACCGAAGAACTTTTGCGCGACGGCGATACTTATTTGCTCTGTTCCGATGGATTGTTTCGCGAGCTTTCCGAGCCGCAGATTGCCGGAATATTGCAGGAAGCCACCAGCGCGCAGCAGGCCGCCGCTTGTCTAGTGGAGCAGGCGAATCACGCAGGCGGCGGCGACAACATTACCGCGATTGTCTTGCGCTACGCGCCGAAGCAGAACGGCGCGATCAGCAAGATCGGTCGATGGTTTAAGGCATCCGAGGATCCATCGTGATAGGGAGGACGTTTCCATGTCCAAGCTGGTTTTGAAATTCGAGAGTTCCGTACTGAAGGAAGTAGCGGTGGGGCAGCAGGAGGTTAGCATCGGGCGCTCGCCGGACAACGGCATCGTCATAGATAATCCGGCGATCTCCAGTTATCACGCACGCGTGTTTCACGAGGATGGGCGGCTGATGCTGCAGGATTTCGGCAGCTTGAATGGCACGTTCGTGAATGGGCAGCGCGTGAAAATGGTGATGCTGAAGCCAGGCGATTCGGTGGGCATCGGCAAGCACACCATCGTGGTGACGGATTCAGTGGAAGTGCGTGCCACTTCGCTCGACAACGTTGCGGCGAAACCTGCCGTGCCCAAAATTAACGAGACGGTGATGCTTGACACCAAAGATCGCCGTGAGTTTCTGCGACAGGTCGCGGCAGTGGGCGAAAGCGCGCAGCCCGCGCCCGGCCGTCTGAAATTGCCGACGCTCGTCGTGCGTAATGGCAACACCGACCGGCGCGAATACACGCTGACGGACAAGCTCACCGTTGTCGGGAAGTCCGCGATGGCCACTGTGAAACTGAAAGGTTGGTTCAAGCCGAAGGCCGCCGCGCAAATTAATCGCCGCGAAGACAATTCGTATTACATCGGCCCGGCGGATAAAGTGCCGAGCGTTAACGGCACGCCTATCACACATCCGACGAAGCTGGCTTCGGGCGATGTGATCGAAGTCGCCGGCGTTGAGCTGGAATTTGTTGTGCGTGATTGAGTCTTCTGCTGCGTATCGCTGCCGAGAGCCTTAGCGTTGAACTTGAAGCGGCGTCCACAATCGCGGCGCCGTTGCGCAAGGTCGGCTGTTCCATGACTAGCGCGCGCAGGCGTCCAGCCGAATCGCCCGAAAGCACTTGTCCGCTTTCGCTACGACACGCCCAAGTGACCGCCGCCAAGCGGGGCGAGTAAAACTTCCGAGTTTCCGACCACTCCGCCAGTATTGTCGGGTTTGCTTGTCCGATTTTCGTTCCAGCGTTGGTTCGGGAACATTCACTTCCTCCAAATCCGCATCCTTGGAAACTGACGGTATAGCCCTCTACGGGATGTTTTCGAAACGGGGGGGACGGCGAAAAACGTTCAAGTGCAGTCGAGTGGAACTACTGGTGCCGACCGCACCATGGGTGCGGTCGGCACCTAGTCCGAAAAACCGCTTTGGTCAGAATGCGCGAAAAGCCTTACAGGCCTTCCGATCCCTAGCGACCATGATCGAAATCGAACAGGTCGAAAAGGTCGCCGATCGCGGGCGCATTCCTCGGTACGTAGGGATTGTCGTCAAACGATTTTGGGTTCGGGAAATTGTCGCGGCTGCGTTCGGTCAGCGGTTTCAATTTCCAGTTGCGCTCGATGAACTTCAGAACCGAGACGTGATCGGAATAAACGTGGCTGACGTGGCCGCCTCTGCTGAACGGGGAGATGACGATCATCGGGATGCGCGGACCGTCGCCGAAGAAGTCCAGCGGCTGGATGTAACCGGTGTCGTACAGGCCGCCGGCCTCGTCCATGGTGATCATCAGAGCCGTGGAGGCGAAAAGTTCTGGGTTCGCCTGAAGGTGATCCATGATCTTCTTCACCATGCCTTCGAATAGGTCCTCCTTCGAGCTGGCGGGATGCCCATCCAGCAGGCCGTCGGGCTTCACGAACGACACCGAAGGCAACGTGCTGTTATCCACCGCGTTAAAGAAGTCGATGCTGTCCTTGATGTGCGCCGTCCGCTGCGCCGTGTTGCCCATGATCGCAGTCGCGTAGGACTCGAAGTTGCAGATGTTGCAGTAGGCTTGGCCGATCAGGATGGTCGGGTCAGTCGTACTCCCGCCCGCCTCCTTGATCTTCGTGAGCTCCACCGCAGCGTTATACGCCCCACCGTAGTAGGCCCAAGAAATCCCCTTTTCATTAAGCGCCTCGCCAATCGTACGCACGTTCGTCGGAGGAATCGAGTGGGCCGTTCCGATTCCGGCGGTATCCACCGTGCCATCCGGCAGGAAACCGGGATTCAGATTGTTGATCATGTAGAACTGGTTCGCTTTGCAGTTCGGCTTGGGATCGTAGGGCAGCGTAGCCAGGTACTCGCGGACAGCGCCCACGCCCGGCTGCGTCGAATCCGCACATTCCGTGAAGTCGCCGTTGAAGCCGATGTCCACGGTGTATTGGTTGTCGGAGCCCGGCAACGGATTTGGATTGGCGATCACACTCGCAGGCGGCATCGTCGCATTTCCATTGCCGTCGCTCCAAAAAATCGCATCGCCCGTTCCGAGCATCACGTGGTTGGCGCCCGTGCCCCCCATGACCGACTGGTGGAAATTGTCGCTCATGGAAAATTCATCGGCCAGTGCCTTCAGGACTGGCACGTCTCCCTTCTGCATGTTGTAAAACCCCATGGAGTTTCCCTCGCCATTGTCATCAACCAAGCCGGGCGTAACAAAGCTGAAGGGATCCGGTTCACTCGTATAGCTGGAGATGACGAACGGATACAAGTCGTTCAGGCAACCGGAGGGGTTCTCTCGGGTGGCCTTCTTGATGTTGCAATCCGATTGTTGCCACATCTCGTAGAGCCGGTGCGTGCTGTCGCCCGTGTAGGAATCGTACGGAAGGTTTGGCCCCGCTAGCGGGAACGGCCCGTTCGGCAGATGAGCGAAATTCGCTACTCGCGTATCGGCATCCAGAATCTCGCCAGTTACGGGATTGAGAAACTCGGCTGTTTGTTCCGCCCCGGACGCTCCGGTGGTCAGCAGAACGAGGTCGCCCGCTTCCAGCGAGGGCTCGATTCCCCCCAAGAACGGGAGATCTGCGGCTGGAAATGGAGGCGGCTCGCCTGTGACGGGGCTGGGCGAAAAATTCAGGCTCGGCTCGGGCAGCGTAGTGTAAGGAGCCTTTTCGCTGTTATCGAGACTGATGTAGAACGTCGTCTTGAATGGTGCAATGGCCTGAAATTGCGCCGCCTTGCCGAAGTGTGTACCAGGGGTGCCATCGGCGTTCACAATGTGCTCGGAGAGCAGGTTCTTGACTGAGTCGCGGCTGGGCGAGACGTAGGTTGCGAATAGGTGATCGAAAGAGCGGTTTTCCCCGATCAGGACGATGACATGTTTAATGGGAGTCTCAGTGGAAGTTTTCTCTTTATCTGGAGCCGGCAACGGGGAGGCCAGAGCTCCCCCGAAGCTGATTTGGAAGATCGTGAGTATCACCAGGCTCTTGCGCAAAAGGTCCAGCAAATTCGACACACGTGTTTTAAGTGACATTTATTCTCCTATCGATAAGACTGCACAATCACATGCGCGTGCGACAGTGAACCTGGCACGTTAAGCTGCGATTACGTTCTTGTGAACGGCGAGTAAGAGGTTGTAAACGTAGGGTTAACATCAGTGTTTCGTCCAAGCGGGAGACACCTCCGGTTTGCGCTACTGCTGGCGATGTTCAGAAACGACGCTTGTGCAGTCCGCAATGTCTTAGACCTAAAGCCAGCTAACCGTGGTTCTTGTGGCGGTTCGGCTGCCGCCCGAATGACGGGTAACCTGGAAGAAATCCGCATGCCTGAGCGAAGCCGTAACCAGACCCTGGCCCAGGAGCGAATTCGAAATCAATCTTTGAGTTCTGGCGGCTGCCGCTGTGCAATCCTCGGCTTCTACTTGGGCAGGACCGGCAGCGGTGCGGCTGCTTGCGGCACGGCGGTGCGGTAATCCTGGCCTAGCAATTGCGCGATGGTGGCGGCGATTTGGCTTTGGGTTATGCGCGGGACGTTGGTCATTTCGCCGGTGGCGGGAGTGTCTGGCCCTAACACGGCGATCCAGATGTTTTCGGCGCCGGCGATGTTTTTGCCGTGATCGCGCCAGATTTTCAGGCCGCTGCCGCGGCCGTGGTCGCAGGTGATGATGAACGTCAGCTGACCGTGATATTCGGGTTTGGCTTGCATCGTGTTCCACAGTTCCGCGATGCGCTGATCGTCTTCGTGCGCGGCTTGCAGCACCAGGTCGTACTTTCCAGCGTGGGCCCAGTCGTCCGTCTCGCCGTAGCCGACGAAGAGCGCGCGGGGGTTGTGGTTCTGGAGATAATCGAGCAGATCTTCATGCGTGAAGGAATCGGGCGCGTCGTCGTCCTCGACGCGTGTGCTCGTTTCGTACAACTTCTTCAGCAGTTGCCCGCGCGGCGTTAGATGCTCCGCCCACGGCAGAGTCCATCCCGCGCGCACCAGCAGGCCGCTTTGTTTCGCGCGGAAGATGTCGTTGAATGTGTCCCACGTGCCGAAGATCGCTACGTGATTGTGAAATTCCGGCTGGTTATTGAGCCGCTCAAAGACCGTCGCGTTTGGATTGGGGCCGAATTGGTTGCTGTTGATTATCGGATTGGGATAGCCGGTGGCCATCTCGTTGTAACCCGGATAGGAAAACTTGAAGCCGTTGGTGACTTGCGCGACGCTGCCTTTGTGTTGGTTGCCGTAAATCTGGCCTTGCTTGGCGACGACGGTCCAGAGGAACGGCATCAGCGCTTCGCGGCCCGCTTCGGGCGTGTCGCGCCAAAAATCCTTGCGTAGCTGCGTGGCGTCTTGCGCGCCGCCGTTTTTTGCGTCCATCAGATCGTGTTCCGGGCCGTCGAAGACTTCCTGCCAGCGGAAACCATCGAGGACGATTAGCATTACGGCGCGGGTTTTCAGCGTGGCTGCGGCGGCTTTGACGATCGTGCGTGTGGTGGCGAGTGAAGATCCTAGTGCGGCGATCAGAACGCAACAACTGTTGAGAAAAACTGCACGACGAGGATTCAAAGGGCCTCCTGACGCGCGGATCATACATCAACTGCGCGCCAGCTATGCAAACGATGAGATTTTGTGAACACTTGACGCGGGGTTTACCGCGGAATCGGCTATGAAGGCGAGGGTCAAACAGTCAAAAAAAACAGCGATTAGAATGGGTCGCTGTTGTTTGTTTTCAGTCATTTGCGCCGATTTCTAATAATTGGCCAACTGGCGATTAGAATTGCGCATCGCGCGCCACCGCGCATCGTCGTCGCTGCCATCCGTAGGGGCGGGGCTAAGACCCGCCCGCCGCAGGAGGACTCGCCCGCTGCCCGCCGTCATTCGCGTGTGAGCGCCCGGCACCCTGGCTGCCGCGACCCAGCGACCGGGGACACCATCGCCAAGCGCGCACCCGCGCGCCCAGCCAGCCAAGCCCCTCGCCCGCGCCCCAGTCTCCATGGAGCGTCCTCAGCAGCGCTGAAAAGCGCCCCGACTCACGTTAACACATTCTTCGACCGCTGGATATCCGTAGAAATACTGACGAGGGTAAGCGACAGAAAAGATGGGTTGTATTTTGCAGTGTTGGACGATGGTCGAGCGTCTAAAACCCCACCCTTCGCAGGAAACAAAGCCGCGAAGGATGAGCCCTGCCTGCGGCAGGCAGGCAGGCACCCGGAAATTCAACTGCGTTCGTATGCTGATGTGGAATGGTTCGCCAGCCGCAGCAAGGTCCAACGACGCGCCACGCCGTTATCAACTATGACACTTCCGTCCGGTATAAACCCCGGGCGGAGCGTCCTTATAATAAGATTTCCTCACCCTGGTGACCTTTGCCCCATCCTTTCGGCGCTTGGTGGACTTCGGCACATTAGATGCCATCTGAATCTGATCAGAAACCCGATCACGCTGGGGGAATCTTTAGCGGGACCGGACAGAAGCTGGCGGCGTTTGGGAGAGCCGTCACGGTTCGTCGTGCTGTGCTGTCTGTTTGTTTTGTCGCGCTTTACGTCCTGTTGAATCGCTCCGACGTCTTAATGGAGACTCAGCTAGGTTTCACGCTGTGGTATCCGCCCACCGGTTTAGCGATTGCTCTGATGCTGGGTATCAGTCCTTGGTATGCCCTCTTGGTCTGCCTGGGCGGGATTGCTTCGGGGGCGTTGATTTATCACCAGCCCCTGGCGTCATGGAGCGAAACGTTCGGGTCGATTGCGGCTGCAGCTATTTATGGCGGCGCATCAATCGCTCTGCGCGGCCCATTGCGAATTGACACGGGCTTGAATCGCCGCCGTGACGTGGTTCGCTATGTCTTCGTTACGCTGACTGCTGCAGTTCTGGCTACCACGGTTGGCGTCGGATGCTTAGTCGCGGACCACACGATTCCCTGGAACCAGTTCTGGAGAGCGGCATTCAGTTGGTTCAGCGGCGATTCGATCGCGTTAGTGGCCGTGGCACCGTTCCTGCTGATTCATGTGATTCCCTGGGTTCAGCGTGAAATGTCGCCGGCTCCCATCAAAAGTGTCACAGCGGGCGCCTCCCCTGAAAAAACACTGCCGAGGATAAGACTTGGTCCGGTCGTGGAGGCCGTCGGACAGGGAATAAGTATTTTGGTTCTTCTCTGGGTGATGTTTGGACAGCCACTGGGCCAGCTGCAGCTTTTCTACCTGAGTTTCGTCCCCATCATCTGGATCGCCATGCGCCATGGAATCAAGCGCGTGGTCATCGGTCTGCTTGCCCTGAATTTCGGCATCGTCGTGGCCCTAAGGCTGTTTCCGCCGGAGCTGACGGTACTGCCCAAAGTCGGGATGCTGATGCTGGTTGTTTCCTTTACCGGCTTGCTTGTCGGATCGGCGGTAAGCGAACGGCAGCGCATGGCCAGGGAACTTCGCGAGCAAAGCGACTACTTGAATTCGCTTATTGAAAACACCCCTCTGGGAATCGTCGTTCTCGACAAAGACGGACGCGTAGAACTGTGTAACGACGCCTTTGAACGCTTGTTTCAATTTGGCCGCAAAGACCTCATCGGAAACGAGCTGGATTTGTTTATATTACCGGTCGACGCCACAGTGCGCGCTGGGGAGTTCACGGCGCAACTGGCTTCCGGACAGCCCGTCCACGTATCGACGCGGCGCCTTCGCAAGGATGGAAAGCTGATTGACGTGGAGCTGAATGCCATCTCCTTGCTCAAAGATGGCGAAGTTCGTGGCGCGTACGCAATATATAAAGACATCTCGGATCAAGTGCGAGCGGCGGAACAGGCCGAGGAGCATGCCGCATCGCTCAATCGATTGGTAGAAGAGCTCCGCTTGCAGACGAGTCAGATGACGCTGCTGAGCGAAATGGGCGACTTGCTGCAATGCTGCGCGACAACGGACGAGGCATACACAGTGGTCGCCGAGTCCGTCAAAAAACTGTTTTCCGCCCCCACTTCCGGAATGTTGTACGCATTCAAGTCTTCACGCAATGCGCTGGAGTCCGTGGCAACCTGGGGCGAGTCGTGCTCCTCGGAGGCAGTCTTTGCTCCCGAGGAATGCTGGGCCCTTCGGCGTGGACATCCACACTGGAGTGGTGATGCAAGCCAAGGTATTTCGTGCGCGCATTTAAAGGACCCGGCGAAGGCAACCCATCTTTGCGTGCCCATGGTGGGACAAGGGGACACCCTAGGTATCCTCTGTCTGGAGTTTCCGAACGCCGAGCAAGCGCAAACAAAAGTTGGTGCTGACGCTTCTCGGGAATCGCAGCAACGGTTGGCAACGACCGTGGCGACCCAAGTGGCACTTTCACTAGCGAGCTTGCGATTGCGGGAGACCCTACGCGACCAATCGATCCGCGATCCGCTGACTGGATTGTTCAATCGCCGGTTCATGCAAGAATCCCTCGATCGCGAATTACAACGAGCGAAACGCAAAAAACGGCCGCTGGCCGTAATCTTTATTGATCTCGATCACTTCAAACGGTTCAACGATACATTTGGCCACGCCGCTGGAGATTTTGTCCTGCGGACCATGGGCGAGTTGTTCCTGCGCCATTTTCGCGGGGATGATGTGATCTGCCGGTATGGCGGCGAAGAGTTTGCGATCATCTTGCCTGAATCATCCGCGAAAGACGCCGCCAAGCGTGCAAATCTATTGCGCATCGAGGCGAGTAAAATCTCCATGCGCCACCTGGGTCAGGTTCTCGATAGCGTCACGCTATCTATCGGAGTTGCGGCGTTTCCCGAGCATGGTTCGACGACCGAACAGATTCTGCGAATGGCAGACCAGTGTCTCTATCAATCCAAAACGGAAGGACGGGACCGCGTAAGCGTAGCGCTACGGCAACGACAGGAAGCGCGGAATTAGGTTCCGTTCAGGATTGATATTCACATGCCCCAGTGGCTCCGAGTCTGCGAAGATGGAGCCGCCTTCGCGATGACGGGCGAGTGGCTCACCCGCCTGTGTTGGCTCAGAATGAGCTCGCGGTTCATTTCATCTCCAAAAACAGTTCCACGGATCTCGCTAGAGTGACGCAACCGCCTGACGTATCTGTTCGCGAAACCACGAGTGGGCCGGCTCACCTGTGAGTCGAGGATGCCACGCCATGAAATAAGGAAAAGCCTTCAGCTCGCGAGGGGGCTCGACGACTTTAACGCCCACTATTCCGCGGGTGATCTTGGCCAATTTGCGCGGAACAGTCAGCACCAAGTCGCTGTGGGCGATTGCGTAAATTGCTGACACAAAAAAAGGAATAGTCAGCAGGACGGTGCGCCTCACACCGAGCTGCGCTAGAGGGCGATCTACCAATGTTTGTTGGCCCGCTAGAGTTTCAACAACTACATGCGGGAGTTGCAAATATTGCTTCAGCGTGAACCGATGAGTGCGCAACCGCAGAGCGGAGCCTACGATACAAACAAAATCTAAATTGAAGATTATTTCGCTCTGGAGAGCTGAAGGTGCTTCTTCCGCACTGAGAGCGGCATCGATTCTGCCTGCTGCAACATCCTCGTAGGCTTGGGTTCGCCAAGCCGATACTTCGAGCTTGATGCGAGGCGCCCTTTCTCTTATCGCCTTCACCAGCGATGGCAGCAGAATCGTGCAAGCATTGTCTGTCAATGCCAGCCGAAATCGTTCCTCGCTTCGAGCCGGATCAAATCCTTCTCCTCGGACCATGGCCTCAAGACGCGGGAGGACCGTCTCCAATTCCCGCAGCAAACGGTCTGCCCGCACCGTGCGCTCGTAGTTACGCCCGCTCCGGACTAGCAAAGGGTCTTTGAACATTTCCCGCAGCCGCTCCAACACTCGGCTCATCGCGGGCTGGCTCAAGAAGTTTCGTTTTGCCGCCGCCGTCACATTTCGCTCCTCCAAGAGAGCACGGAGGTGGACCAACAGATTCAGATCAAGGCTCTGTAAATGCACAGTGCGCATACGAGGCATTATAACAATGCATGACACGAATGGTAGCTTCTGGCGCTCTAATAGGTGAACCAAGATGTACGGGATATCCGGAAAGAGAGAGGAGAAACAAAATCCATGGCAAAAGTAGCAATTATCACCGGCGCATCGCGCGGCATAGGGGCCGCCGTCGCTGAACGGCTCGCGAAAGACGGCTTTTCCGTGGTCGTGAACTATGCAGGCAGCGAAGCGGAAGCCGCTGCACTCGTCAACAAGATTACGTCGGCGGGGGGACGCGCCATACCCGTGAAAGCTGACGTCAGCAAGGCGGACGAGGTTTCGCGGATGTTCGAACTCGCGGAAAAGGGATTCGAAGGAGTCGACGTCCTGGTCAACAATGCGGGCATCTTGCTGCAGTCGAGTATCGGCAGTACTGATGACACGGCCTTCGATCGGCAAATCGCCGTCAATCTGAAGGGAACATTCAACGGACTGCGAGAGGCAGCCAAACGCCTTCGCAATGGCGGACGCATCATCAACTTCTCCACGAGTGTTGTCGGACTCAAGCTCGAAACTTATGGCGTTTACGCAGCGACGAAAGGCGCCGTTGAAACTCTCACGGCAATCCTTTCAAAGGAACTGCGCGGGCGGGCGATTACGGTAAACGCGATAGCGCCGGGGCCTACCGCCACGGATCTGTTCCTGCACGGAAAATCGCAGGAGCTCATCGATCGCATGGCAAAGATGAATCCGCTTGAGCGGCTCGGCACGCCTCAGGACATTGCGGCGGCAGTCTCATTCCTGGCCGGCCCGGACGGGGGTTGGATCAACGGCCAGGTGCTTCGCGCAAATGGCGGAATGATCTAAATCACGCTGCATCTGTTCCAAGTCTTTCTTCAAAAACCAAAACACTACTTCAAGGAGAAGAACTGTGAATAAGGTAATTGTCGTTACGGGAGCTTCCAGCGGTTTCGGCGCGCTCGCGGCACGGGCACTCGCTAAAGCGGGGCACGTTGTGTACGCAAGCATGCGCGACACCTCCGGCCGCAATAAGGGCCAGGTGCAAGAGGCCACGAAGTTTGCGGCCGACAACAAAGCGGACCTGCGCACGGTCGAACTTGATGTCTTATCGGAGACGTCGGTGAATGCGGCGATAACGAAGATCATCGCAGACAACGGTCGTCTGGATGTGGTGGTGCACAACGCGGGCCACATGGTGTTCGGCCCGCTCGAGGCGTTCACGCCGGAACAGCTCGCGGAACTCTATGACGTGAACGTTCTGAGCACGCAGCGCGTCAATCGTGCCGCTCTGCCCCAGTTGCGGAAGCAAAAGCAGGGATTGGTGGTCTGGGTATCGAGCAGCAGCTCGGCCGGTGGCACCCCGCCCTATCTTGCACCGTATTTTGCAGCAAAGGCCGGGATGGATGCTCTGGCGGTGGTGTCCGCTCGTGAGCTCACACGCTGGGGCATCGAGACCTCCATCGTCGTTCCCGGTGCATTCACAGGAGGAACAAACCATTTCGCTCACTCGGGCAGGCCTGCCGATACTCATCGTGTCGCAGAGTATGACAACGGTCCGTACAAGAGTTTTGCAGATGACGTGATGAAGGGATTTGCCTCGATTGTTCCACCAGACGCCGATGCCGCTGCGGTTGGGGAAGCAATCGTGAAAATTGTGGATGCACCATTTGGAATGCGTCCTTTCCGTGTTCACGTCGATCCCACGCAGGATGGAGCCGAAGTTGTGAACATGGTCGGCGACCGCGTACGTGCGGAATTGTTGCGCCGAATCGGTCTCACGGACGTTCTCACGCCGCGGCAACTTGTTTAGCAGGAAAGAATCCAAGTCACGCGGAAGGATGTGACTGTGCATGATTGAGCGAAGGAGTCGCGGACCGCAGCAAGCAGTTCTAACGCTTGTGGATCAAGCGGCCGTCAGTTTGCTTGGACCCTGGCTGATTAGGTGACGGTGTCGGCTCATTCCCCTGAATAAACTTGGTAGCGCTAGTGATCAAAAGCGGGTGGCCGAGCCATTCGGACCACCGGAACCGACGCCTTTGATTTTACATGTGCCGCGCTATCGCCGCGGGCGAGGGTGCGGATCGGGCGCAGCGCCGCTATGCCAAGCGCGTCGCGCTACGTTTGATGCGGGCACGGCATGGCATGCCACTGTATGCATCGCGCCGCAGCGCGATGCACAAAGCCAGAAGAACGAGCACGGGCAAGATTGCCTGCCGACCGCAGGCAGGCGTATGCCGCGGCGCTTACTTCGCGGCGGAGGTTTCCGCCGGCTGCGGTTGCGGCTGGAATTCGCGGGCTTGGGCCAGCAGCTTTTTGAGCTTGCCTTCTATGGAGGCGTCGCCGATGTGTTCGTCTTGCAGGACGCCTTCGGCGTCAATCGTGAAAGTGTGCGGAATGGCGGTGACGCCGAACAGTTTTGAGATCGGCGAAGTAAATCCGCCGTCGCGATATTGCGCCCAGGTCATCCCGTTTTCTGCGATGAACTTCTTCCACTGCGCCTCGTTTGCATCCAAACTTACGCTCAGCACGACGAGCGGCTGGCCGTCGAATTTTTTGGCAATGTTGCGCAGATGCGGCAGCGCCTCGCGGCAGGGGCCGCACCAGGTGGCCCAGAAATCCAGCAGCACGACTTTGCCTTGCAGGTTGTCCATGGAAATGTGCTGGCCGTCGAACGTGGTCACGGCGAAGGCCGGCGCCATTCGCGCGCGCGCCAGTTCGGGATTGCTGATGTAACGCAGCGCGCGCTGGTGATTGGGGTCGTCCGCTTTCTCCATCTTGGCAAATTCCTCGAAGCGCGCTTTCGCAGCGTCGTCCTCGTGTAGCTGCGCGAGCGCCTTGCCATCTTGAAACAGCGCATCCGGAAATCCGGAAACGGCCGCAAGCGCTTTGGTGAATTCTTCGTGCGCGCGGTTGTAGAGTTCCTCTTTGTGCTTCTGTGTGGCCTCGCGGACGAGTATCACGCCATATTCGTAGTGCGCGAGGGCAGTGGCGCGGTCGCCTTTCGCGTCGGCAATCATTTCTTGCGCGGCAAGCTCGACGGCTTTCCAGTCGTCGAACTCGCTGCCGAGCCTGATCATCTGTTTCTGGCAGGCGTAGCAATGTCCGCCGTCCTGCTTGTCCGCTTTCTTGAATTCCCCCAGCGCGGCGGCCTGCATGTGTTCGCTCATTAGTTGCACCGCGCTGTTGTAAGTCTTTAGAGCTTTTTCGTCTGTGGGCTTGACGTCCGTGGGCTTCACATCGGCGGTTTGCGCGCGCGCGGGCGAGATGATGCAAGCCAAAGCCAGAGTGACGAGGAAGATGCGCATCAAGGGCCTCCCAAGGTGCGACGGTCGAGCGCTGTGCACTGCCAGGTTAACTGCCGTAGTGGTATCACCCGCCGCCGTTATGCGTCAAGAGGAAGTGCGTGGGATGTGCGGTGAGCCGTGGGAGAGTTGCGGCGTTATTCACCCGGAGGCGCGACGGGTTCCTGGTCGGGTAATTTTCCTTTGCCGGTGATTGCCGCAATGATTTGCCGGCCGTGGAAGCGGCCATTTTCGATGAAGATGTGCGAAGTGTCGTTGCCGCCGATCACGACGCCTGCCAGATAGATTCCAGGAATATTGCTTTCGAGGGTTTCCGGATCAATGGCGGGCTTTTTATTGGTGGTGGCGAGGCGGATGCCCAGTTTTTCGAGGAAATCAAAATCGGGATGATATCCGGTAAGCGCGAACACCTGGACCGCGGGAACTTTTTCCTCGCCCTTGCCTTCCTTGATCAGCACGTGCTGGGGCTCAATCGCGACGACTTGTGCGTGAAACTTAGCGCAGATTTCATTGGCGCGGATGCGGTTCTCGATGTCCGGCTTCACCCAGTATTTCAGCGTGCGGCCCATTTCCGCGCCGCGATGAATGACGGTGACGCGCGCCCCGGCACGGAAGAGGTCGAGCGCGGCTTCCGCGGCGGAGTTCCCTCCTCCGATTACCGCGACGTTCTGATTCCAGTAAGGGTGCGGCTCGGTGAAGTAGTGCGAAACGTGCGGTAGATTTTCACCACGCACACCCAGAAAATTCGGATGATCGTAGAATCCTGTGGCCACTACAATTCTTTTCGTGTGATATTTCTGCGGCTGCCCTTGCGAGTCCACGGTATGCACTATAAATGCCCCGTCGTGGCCGGAGACGCGCTCGACGCGCTCGTACTGGCGCACTTCCAAACCGTAATGCTCCACGGCGCGGCGGTAATATTTCAGCGCTTCGGCGCGCGTGGGCTTGCCGCTGGCGACGGTCATCGGCAGCTGGCCGATTTCCATGCGCTCCGGCGTGGTGAAGAACGACATGTTCACCGGATAGTGGAACAGCGAGTTGCACAAGCAGCCCTTGTCAATCACCAGCGCGCGCAGGCCTTCGATTTTCGCTTCGATGGCGGTGGCGAGGCCGGTGGGGCCCGCGCCAATGCAGATAATGTCGTAGGAATCGCTCATGGCAATAGTGTGCGATGGGATGGCCGCGAATTCAACTCCATCGCTTGCGGGGTTGGATGCCGGTGGAGCGATGGCGGATTCGTGTTTGCGATGGAGCGTATCTGAAAACTGCACCGGCTTGAGACAATTTACCTCAGAGACGCGGAGTGCGCAGAGAAAACCGGTTAGAGCTACGGGATCAGGGCGTCGGACAATTCAGCGGCGAAGGCATCAAGTTCCGCGAGCCGCTCAGGCGTCACTTCGAGGCTCTCTTTTTTCCACACGAAGAATTCGCGGCCGTTGCGCCGGACGCGGACGCTGAAGTTACCGCCGATCAAATATGCCGGCGCGCCGAAGATTTTGAAGCTGTCGGATGCGGCCGGGGCGAGAAGCGCCGCGCAATTCCCTTTCCGCGCGCCGACATAATTTGCGTACATGGGGAATGCGACGATCTCGAATCCGGCGATGTGCAGGCGCTGCAGAATCGCGAGTTGCTGCGGTGAGAGGTCCATGCAGATTCAGGATAGCAGGCGGGTAGCGGCGAACGAAACTGGCCGCCCCCCAGCTGCAGAGAGATGTTACGCGGCAGAAGAGGAGATCGTGCCGGACTCGATTTCGCGCAGGATTTTGCGCAGCACGGAGGCCAGCTCTTCGCGGCTTACCTGGCTCTTGCGGAATTGTATGCGCACGTGGAAGGAATCGTCCTCGGCGCGATAGTCGAAGAGGAACGGTTGCGGACGCGGGGCGGAGCCGGTTTCTTCCTGGCGCGTGCGACGCGCTTCATCGCGCGTGAGGCCGCCTTGCGCAATGCGCTGCACCATTTCCTGCATCTTTTTTTCGGTGGGCTGGCGAGCGACCTGCAGCAGCAACGATTTCGTCAGAATTCCGCGCTCGATGCAGGCTTTGCGAATCTCGTTGGGAATCACGTGCAGCGACATGGTTTCGGTGACGCTGGAACGCGCACGGCCGATTTTCTTCGCGATGTCGTCGTGCGTGTAATCGAAATGATCGGCGAGGCGCTGCAGGCCGTCGGCTTCTTCAAACGGCGTCAAATCCTTGCGCTGCAGATTTTCGATCAGCCCAAGTTCCAGAGTTTCAGCGTCGTCCGCGATTTTTTCGATGCAGGGCAACTCGTGCAGGCCCGCAGCCTTGGACGCGTGGTAGCGGCGCTCACCGGAAATAATGTAGTAGGTATCCTCGCGCGGAATGAAGCGCACCAGCAAAGGCTCCAGCACACCCTTCTCGCGAATCGAATCGGTAAGCTCGCGCAGATCGCCCAGAGCCTTGCGCGGCTGTTCCGGGTTCGGACGGATTTTGTCCGTCGGAATCATGCGGCCAATGGACGCGCCGCTGAAACTTGTCAGCGTCTCCACATAATGCGCGTCATGCCGCATCTTGAGAGTGACGGGTAACCCGATCCTCTTGGACACGTTGTAATACCTCCTGAGCAAGTTTTTTGTAATCCTCGGCGCCAGACGATTTGGGCGCGAAGGAAAATACGGTCTCTTTGTAGGCCGGACTTTCTTCCAGCCGCACGTTCTTGCTGATGCGCGTTTTGAACAGCGCGTCGCCAAACGTGGCGCGAATCTGTTCGTGCGTGTCGCGCGAAATGTTGGTGCGTTTGTCGAAGAGCGTGATGACCACGCCCAGAACTTTCAGGTCCGGATTGGGCCGCGAGCGAATCCGCGCGTAAGTCTCCAGCAAATCGTCGGTGCCCTCGATGGCGAAGTACGCGGCTTGAATCGGAACGAGCAGGTGCGTCGAAGCTACCAGCGCGTTCACCGTGAGGATCCCCAGCGCCGGCGGCGTATCGAAAACTATGAAATCGTAATCCTTCAGGACCGGGGTGAGCGCGTCTTTCAATTTGTAAGGCGAGTCAAACTGGCCGGCGAGCTGCTGCTCCAGCCGCGCCAGCGCCAGAGTTCCCGGCGCCATAAAGAGGTTGGGATCTTTGGTCGGACGGATGACTTTGGACATTTCCGTGGGATGATCGGCGAAGACGTCGTACATCGAATTCTGAATGTCCGCCGGCTCGAAGAAAGCGATGGTGGCGTTGGATTGCGGATCAAGGTCAACGAGCAGGGTGCGTTTCTTTTTCAGGGCGAGAGCGGCGGCTAGATTGATGGAAGTGGTAGTCTTACCGACGCCGCCTTTTTGATTGGCAACTGCGATGACGCAAGTCAAGCTGTGCCCCTCGTTCCCCGTTTGGGCAACCATAGGCCCATATATGGCGGCCTGTGGACCCAATCCTACCACGAGTAGGCTCACTGTACCCACTTAAACACCCCTACTGCAAGGGAAAAATGCACCTGGGGCGGCTATTGGGGGGTTTTTGGGCTAGCTCGGGCGGATTTGCCACGGAGGCACAGAGGCACCGAGAGAATTGGAGCTGATTTGCTCAAACCGGAGGCGACTCACGCGCTCGGAATTCGCATGGATCGCGAAGCGAGAATGCACAACGTTCCGTAACTTTCTGGATTCGCGGACCGCAATTCACGCACTGAAAGCGGTGGCGCTGAGCTATTCTGAAGTTCGGGCTCTCTCACAATCACAAAAATGGCCACTGCACCCGCAGAATCCGAGTTGCAGCTAAATCCTGAGCGTAAGCTGATCGCGCCGCTGTGGCACACGATCGTTCTGGTGCTGCTCATGATCGCGTATGCCTATTACGGACAGACGAGCGTTGCCCGAATCGGACGCCTGCATCTTACGAGCAAGGTGCCGCTGTACCTCTATATGATCGCGCTGGAGCTAGTGCTGGTGTCCTACGTGTGGTTCCTGGGAGTGAAGCCCAGAGGCGGAAGCATTCCCGGTTTGATCGGCGGCAAGTGGAAGACGTTCGGAGACGTGATGCGGGATATCGGCGTCGCCTTCCTTTTTTGGCTGGTGGTGATCGTCATGCTCGCCGGGTTGCGATACTCGCTGGGAAACAGTCAGCAGACAACAAGCGCGGTATCCATGCTGGCTCCCGGGAGTATCTCTGAGGCGATTGTTTGGATCATGCTGTCCGTGACCGCGGGCATCTGCGAGGAATTCATTTTTCGCGGTTATTTGCAGAAACAATTCTATGCGATCACTTGTTCTGACGCCGCGGCGGTGGCGATACAAGCGGTTGTTTTTGGAATCGCGCACAGCTATCAGGGCGTAAAGGCGGTCGTCACGATTACGGTGTACGGAGGGCTGTTCGGAATCCTTGCGGTGTACCGAAAGAGTTTGCGAGCGGGAATGATCCAACACGCGACGCAGGATACGTTTGCGGGGCTTCTTTTCGGATTATTGAAACATCTGGGAAAACTTCCGGCGGTTTTGTTTTGAGTGTCCCTGGCGTCAGGGTTTGGCGTAACGGTTCAGACGGTCGCTTTCGGATTTCACGGCGGCGTTGATGCGTTTTACCAGGTCGGCGCTAATGCGCTGCGCGGTCTGTTTGATCGATTTGTCGTTGAGGTCTGCTTCCACGGAGAATTTCACGGCGTCAGCGTTGGGATTTAGCACGATCGCGCCGCCCGGCTTCTCGCTGTTTACGTCCGCGGGGTCCACTTCGTAGAGAGGCGGTGTAAAGTGTGCGAGATCGCGAGCCGACACGTACAGTTGCCAAGCATAAGCGCCTTGACCGGAGCCGAGCACGGCGCGACGCAGGCGATTGTCTGTGCCCACTTGAGTGAACACACCGGCGATTAGGAAGCCATCGTCCGGGCGCGGATCGCTGGCACGTAGAAGCTTTGTGGTGTAACCCGCCTTCGCGAAATCTTTCAGCAAGTTGTCCGACATCAATTTCACGATGTGCTGCGCCTGGGCTGCGGAAGGGTCGGGTTTCGCGGAGCTGCTGACTTGCGGTGCGGAATCGTTTGCAGGGCGCGCAACGCTGCGTGTAGGCGCCGGCTCGGCAGACGAATCGGCAGAGTCTAGTTCGAAGTCGGTGACGTAGATGACGCTGGTGCGCTCTGGCGCCGCGGGTTGGGGAGGCGCACCCGATGAGTCCGGACCGTTGGGCATGGAAGGTTGCGCCGAGGGTGGACCGCCGGGCTGACGATTGGGCATTTGCGCGCGGAGGAATTGCGGCGCGAGAAAAACGGCGAGCAGCAAAAGGAAACACTGTAGAGGTTTCACGACTACATCTTGTAACGGCCGAGATCTTCGTCGTTCAAATTTTCCAGCCATTTGCGGAGATCTTCGCTGGAACTTTTCTCGGTGACGGCGGTGGACATGCGGGAATGTTTCAGGACTTCGTCTTCGACAAATATCGGGCAATCCAGGCGCAAAGCCAGCGCCAGCGCGTCGCTAGGCCGCGAATCCATGGACATGGTCTGCCCGTCGCGCTCCATCCAGATCAGCGCGTAGAACGTATCGTCCTTCAGATCGGAAACAACCACGCGTTGCACGTGCACATTGAGCCCGGTGAGAACATTTTTCAGCAGGTCGTGCGTCATCGGCCGTGGAGTCTGCACTTTTTCGATTTCGAGCGCGATGGCGTTGGCTTCATACACGCCCACCCATATGGGCAGTACTCCGCTGCCGGAAGTTTCCTTCAGGACCACTACAGGCATGTTCGTTACGGGGTCCATCATTAAGCCTCGAATCTTTACTTCGAGTTCCATGGTGGCCTCCGCGGGGCTTCAGGTGATGTGCTCGCCGGCAAAACTATTCGGACCGGCGCGCGTAATCTTCACCTGCACGTATTCTCCCAGAAGATTCACGCGAGGCGAAGTGAAATTAATTAATCGGTTGCATGAGGTTCTGCCGCCCCATTGCGTGCGCGCGGGATGGCAGCCGTCCACCAGCAGTTCATAGGACTGGCCGACCAGCTTTTCGTTAGCGGCGATCTGAATCGCGCGCTGGCGTTCGTTCAAAACGGCGAGGCGGCGGGACTTTTCCTCTTCGGGTATCGCGTCCGGCATGTGCATGGCGGAGGTGTTCGGTCGCGGCGAGTATTTGAACGAGAAAATCGCGTCGTATTGAACCGCGTCCAGCAGCGAAAGCGTCTCCGCGAAGTCCGCTTCGGTCTCACCGGGAAAGCCGACGATGATGTCCGAGGTGATGCTGATGGGGCGGCGCGCCGCGCGGATCCAGGCGATTTTCTCGAGATACTCTTCGCGAGTATAGGTGCGCAGCATTTCGCGCAGCACGCGCGTGGAACCGGACTGCACGGGCAGATGCACGTGGTCGCAGAGCTCGGGAACCTCGTCAATCGCTTCGACAATCTCGCGGTGAAAGTCATTGGGATGCGAAGTGGTGAAACGCACACGGCGAATGCCCGGCACGGCGGCTACGGCGCGCAGCAGTTCGACGAATTTCCAGCCGCGCGGTGACGGGTCGCGATAGGAATTTACGGTTTGGCCGAGCAATTGTATTTCGGTGTAGCCGGCATCGGCCAGGCGGCGCGCTTCGCTCAGCACGGCATCGCTCGCACGGCTGCGCTCTGGCCCGCGCGTATGCGGCACCACGCAATAGGAACACGCGTAGTCGCAGCCTTCTATGATTGTGATGTAAGCGCGCAGAAGATTGTCGCGGCGCGTGATTTCGGTTTCAAAAGTTTCGTCGGTGTCGAAGTCCAGCCCGGTGACGCGCCGCCCGCCTGATTCCAGCTGCGCGATCAGCTCCGGCAGCTTGCGATAGCTTGCCGAGCCGCACACCAGGCTGACCCACGGCGCGCGCTCGAAAATTTCTTCGCCTTCCTGCTGCGCCAGGCAGCCCAGCACGCCGATAATTTTTCCGTCCGCCAGAGTTTTCCAGTCGCCCAGGCGCGCGAAAACTTTTTGCGCGGCTTTTTCGCGGATGCTGCAGGTGTTGTAGAGGACCAGGTCGGCCTGCGCAGGGCTTGCCACAGCGCGATACCCGCGACCTTGCAGCAAGCCAGCCACTTTTTCGCTGTCGTGATCGTTCATCTGACAGCCAAACGTTTCGAGGAAGAATGACTTTCCTGGTACCACGCCGGCAACGGCGGCATCGCCGCCTAGAGCTTCATTGCGCACTCCAGCGCCGGTGCCGCGCGCGCCACGCAGCGGCAACGGCAGCAATCCCACGGAACCAGACTGCGGCGGGTCCACTGGTTGACGCGCAGCTGAGACGCGCGCGCCGTCGCTCGCCAGCGATTCGATTCCCACGTCGAAGGATTTAGCCATAGCTCAACACAAAGTTTAGCACGGTGTGCGATAGGCGGCGTCTCGCGATTCAAGCGGCCCAAGCCGATAGGCCGCGCGCTCGACTGGCCTCAAACTGTCCGGATGGACAGTTGTGACCGCGCGGCGCGCGGCGGATGATGGCATCAGCTGGCAAGCAGCGAGCCAGCGCGCTCTTCACCGGCCCCCAGACGACGTTGAACCGCGCGGTTGAAATCCCATACTGAGGAGCTTTCTAATATGAACGTGAAGAATGTTGTCTTGGTAGGGGTGTGCCTGCTCGTCGTATCCGCCGCGCCGGCGTTGCGCGCGCAGAGCTGCACGTCAGGACCGGACGCTGCCGTGCAGTGCTTCGTCGGCAATGCCGTGCGCACGAACCTGGTGACGCTGCAGTACGGTATGAGCATGTCGCAATTCAAAGCCTACGGCGTATCGGTTTCGAAGATCGTGCAGCAACAGCCGACAGCATTGGCCGTGGTGGGCCTCGCTAGCGCAGTGGCCGATGCCCTGCCGCCGACAAACGCGAACGGCTCCGCAAACCAGGCGGCGCAAACGGCCGCGATCAATTCCATCGTTGACGCAGGCATCGCGAATAATTTTCTGACGCTCCCGGCGGAAACAACTACGCAGGACTTGAAATGGTTTTCGCTCGATTTGGTGAACGTGATGAACACCAACAACGGGATACTGCTTTCTCCCGGCACGATGCTGCGCGTGATTGATTCCTACGTCGTGACCGCAACCACGAGCGGCACAGTGAATTGGACGCAGGCGAACTCCGGCATCGCGACGATGATCACCAACTTCGCCAGCGCCGGCCTGCTGAAGCTCCCAGCCACGATCACCACCGTCCAAGCCATCCAGTTCGCGCAATCCCTCGCGCAGATCACCTACACGTACAAGACGGCGACGGGACGTACAGCGCTGTAAGCGGGTGCGTTCGGTGGTGGCTCACGGTGATCGGTGAGCAGCGGAGATCGAAAGCGTCGGCCTGCGTGTCGCCCTAGCGGCCGCATCATACTCCGTCGACGACTCCGCCGCGGGATTGTCGAGAACGCGTCTGAAATCCTCCCGAATCGCTGTGTCGTTAAGAGCACCGGGTATTTCCTGTAGGTTGTTGATTCGTTTGACCCTCCTCTGGGCGTGTGCTACGGTGTTTGTGGGCCGTTTTTCAAAACTTTTTACTGGGGGAGAACAATTTCTGTTCTGGCGCTGTTAGTTTTCTCCAGCCAGCTCGAAACGCTGATCACACAAACGGGTTGGGTGGCGCGAGTAGTACTGTGCATCCTATTAGTCCTCTCTGTTTTCTCGTGGGCTATCATTTTCCAAAAATCCCGGACTCTCGGGCAAATCGAATCACAAACCAAGAAATTTCTGGAGATGTTCCGCGCGGGTCGCGGGCTTCCTGATCCGGCCACGCTCCGGATGGGCGCCGGTGGCACTCCGCTCGCGCACGTGTATCAAGCGGGATATCGAGAACTGGAAGCGCAGCTGGGCTCGCGCGAGCGGCGTCCGGTCGCGCCAGGCGTCGCGGAAGGCGGCACTGCTGTAGCCAGCGCGCCGCGCGTGAAGAATGCGAACGCGGTCGGCGTGCAAATGCAAGTGGCGGCGGGCGACGAAGTGCGCAAGCTCGAAAAATGGATGCCGTGGCTCGCGACCACTGGCTCCGTTTCGCCGTTCATCGGATTGTTTGGCACGGTGTGGGGCGTGATGGACGCATTCGCCGGACTAGGCGATGCGGGTTCGGCAAGTTTGCGCGCGGTAGCGCCGGGAATTGCGGAGGCGTTGATCACCACGGCAGCGGGATTGTTTGCAGCCATCCCCGCGGTGATCGCCTACAACTATTACGTGGGCGGGATTCGCGGGATCGGTGCGCGCATGGATAGTTTTGCGGCGGAGTTCGTCGCGAAGATTGAAACGATTTACAGCGCGTAGAGGCACGGCTGAAGAAAAATCGAAAAGCAGATCCCTCACCCGCTTCGCGGGTTCGGGATGACATGCTCTTTGCTTTGATCGTTGGACGAAAAGAAAACCATGCCGCAAATACAACGCGAAACCGGGTCGACACTTTCGGAAATCAACATGGTTCCGTTTATTGACGTCGTCCTGGTGCTGCTGATCATTTTCATGATCACGGCGCCGATTCTGCAGTCCGGAATCGAAGTGGACGTGCCAAAAACGAAAACCGTGAAAGAGCTCACACAGGTGCGCATGGTCGTCACCATTGACCGCGCGCAGCGAGTGTATCTGAACGACAAGCCGGTGAACATCCACGAACTCGGCGCGCAATTGCATTCGCAGATGAAGGACCCGCAGCATCAGGCGGTGTACGTGCGTTGCGACGAGACGGTGCCCTTCGGCAGCTGGGCCACGGTGGTGGATGCGCTGCGGCAATCGGGCATACAAAATATCAGCGTGGTCACCCAGCCGCTTACCGAGCGCTCGGAAAGTCAGTGACATGGCTACACTCGCCGCCAACCCGCCTTCAGACAAATTAGCGGGGCCACTGTCGGCTTCGTTGGTTTTGCACGTCGGCCTGGTGGTGCTCTTCATCGGCTCCGCAATTTACAGCCATCAGGGCGATTCGTGGGGCGGACCGGGCGGTGCGGTTACCGTTGGCGTGGTGGGAAGTTTGCCGGCGGTTCCCATGCCGCGGCCGGAAGTGGAAACGCCCAGCCGCGTGGTGGACGAATCCAAAGGCCTGTACAAAGTCGAACCGCAGCCGAAGGCCGTGCCTCCGCCGGATGCCACGCCGATTCCGAAGTTCGACAAGAAAAAACCGCCGAAGTACGTGACGCGCCCTTCGAAGGTGCTGGAAAATCCCGCGCCGCCGCCACCGAACGCAGTTCCTTACGGTGGCGGCGGCACGCCGACGGTGCCTTACAGTTCGTTCGCGATGGGCGCGGGCTCAAGCACCCAAGCCGGAATGGGATTTGAAGGGCCCGGCGCGGGAAATTTCGGCGCGCGGTTTTCCTGGTACGTGGAAGCCGTGCAACGCAAGGTCAGCAGCACGTGGCTGCAATCCACGGTGGATCCCAGCGTGCAATTTGCGCCGCGCGTCGTGGCCACGTTTGATATTTTGCGCGACGGCAGCGTCACCAATATTCAGGTGACCAAGTCCAGCGGGAACGCTTCGGTGGATTCTTCGGCGGTGCGCGCCATTCGCGACGCCAGCCCGATGCAACAGCTTCCTCCGGCGTATTCCGGCTCGAGAGTAAGCGTGGAGTTTTGGTTTGATTTTAAGAGGTGAGGAAGCGTGAGCAAGCCGTGAGCAGCCTAATAAACGCGGCAATAAGCTTGCGCACTACAAAACTTATGACAAGAAAACTGGCAATCATCGCAACACTCTTTACGGCGGCGCTGCTGCTCTGCGCCGGCAACGTTTCCGCACAGGATTGGTTCAAGACCGGCACGGGCCTCGGGGTCAGCAAAGCGCGCGTCGCAGTTCCGGAGTTCGCGGTGCGCCAACCCGTTCCGACTGCGCTCGAGAAAACCTTTCATGACGTGCTGTGGTCAGACCTGGAATTCTGCGGCGTGCTGGAACTCGTCAGCCCCAGCTTTTATCCCGCGCAGCTTCCCAGCCAGCCCAGCGAAGTGAAGTTCGCGGACTGGTCCGCCGCGCCGGCCAATGCTTACATGCTGGCGTACGGCAATTTGTCCGGCGACGCTACAAACCTGGCTGCCGCCGGATACTTGTCCGACGTGCGCAACCCACAAGCGCCGATCGCGCTGCAGAAGATTTATCGCGGCCCGGCCACCGATGCAGGCGCGCGCAAGCTCGCGCACCAATTCGCGGACGATATCGTCGCGTTGCTCAGCGGCGGCTCAGCGGGAATCGCGCAGACCACGATCGCCTACGTGAGCACGCGTAGTGGCAACAAGGAAATTTGGGCCATGGATTATGACGGCCAGAATCAGCACCAGCTTACGCACCTAAAGTCCATTTCGCTGACGCCGCGTTGGGCGCCTAGCGCGGATCGCATCGCGTTCACGTGCTATGTTCCGTTTCGCGGAATCACTTCGCCGCAGATTTGCCTGTACTCCACGATTTCCGACCGGCTGATTTCGTTCCCGCGTTACCGCGGATCGAATAGTTCGCCGGCGTGGTCGCCGGACGGCGCGCAAATCGCGTTCATGTCCAGCCAGAACGGCGATCCGGAAATTTATCTGGCGGATTCGAACGGCGGCGGCTTGAAACGCATCACTTTTGCCGCGGGAGTGAGCACTTCCCCGGCGTGGAATCCGAAAACCGGCAAGCAGATCGTCTTCGTCAGCGACCGCGGCGGCGAACCGGTGCTGTATCTCGCGAATTCGGACGGCACCGACGTGCAAAAACTGGACATGCCGGACATGGGCTACGTCGTGGACCCTTCATGGTCACCAAATGGACAATTGCTCGCATTTAGCTGGCGACGGCCGAGCGGCAACTTCGATATCTATATCATGGACATTGTGACGCGCCAGCTCGTGGAATTGACTCGCGACCAAGGACGCAACGAGCGGCCCAGCTGGGCGCCGGACGGACGCCACATTGTATTCGAATCCACGCGCACCGGGACGCGGCACATTTGGTCCATGCTGGCGGATGGCAGCATACCGCGGCAATTGACGTTTCAAGGCCAGAACGAATCTCCCAACTGGTCGCCGAAATAGATGCGTTGCGGATCGCGCAAGGCTTTGACCCCGCCTCGTGACCATGCGGCGGCGCAACAAATGTTTTTAGGCCCCTGTAAAATTAGGAAAAGGACACGGCACTCAATATCCCGGCAGTTTCCTCAGGGAAACCCGGAAAACGCAGAAGGAGGCAACTCATGCAGGCGGGTACTGTTCGGAAATTCACGCTGTTGTTGGGAATCGCCGCAGTTTTTGCACATGTCGGCGGTTGCAAGAAACAGGTGGCCACCGCGCCACCGACTCATGCCGCACCCGCTCCCACAGCGCAGCCTGCAGTGACGCTGTCGGCGTCTCCGGCGCAGATTAATAGCGGCGACACCTCCACGCTGTCGTGGACTTCGACCGATGCCACCGACGCGGACATCGAACCAGGAGTCGGCAAAGTCGCGGTGCAGGGTTCCACGCCGGTGAACCCCACCAGCTCGACAACCTACACCATCACCGCAACGGGAGCGGGCGGCACTGCAACGGCCACGACGCGCGTTACGGTGAATGCCGCGGCGCCGGCCGTGGCACCCGCGAACAATCAAAGCATGAGCGAACTCTTCGAGCAGAACGTGAAGGACGCTTACTTTGATTTCAACAAAGCCGATATTCGCGGCGACGCGCGCGACGCGCTGGCCAAGACGGCGGAGTTCTTGCGCTCCTATCCGCAAGTGCGTGTGACTATCGAAGGCCATTGCGACGAGCGTGGTTCCACCGAATACAACATCGGTTTGGGCGAACGGCGCGCGCAGGCGGCGAAAAATTACCTGATTTCGCTGGGCATCGGAGCCAACCGCATGGACACCGTCAGCTGGGGCAAGGAGCGGCCTTTCTGCACCGAGCACAGCGAAGAGTGCTGGCAGCAAAATCGCCGCGCCCACTTCGTGGCGGCGCAGTAGTCCGCAGATGTAGGTTTCGCGATCATGCAGGGGCGGCGCTCGCGCCAAAATGCGGGGCCGCTCCTCCAGGTCGGGGCGCCGAATGGAGGTTGATTTTCGTTGGCGTCGCTCCCAGTCCTATTCACTCGATCGAAATCAGTCCAGGAGGAAATCATGCGCGCACGATCGGTAGTGCTCGCGGTGGCGGCCGTAATGGTTGGCGTGGTCATGGGCTCGATGTTGAATCCTCGGCCTACCGGCGCCGTTTCGAAAGAAATTATCCAGCTGCAGGAAGACGTCTCGCAGCTGCTGCAGGGGCAGCAGGCCATGCGCAGCACGCTTGACGCGAACAACGCCTCGATGCGCACGCTGGTGCAGCAATCGCTGGAATCCGTGAATGCCTTGAACCAGCAGATGGCCGCGCTGCAGAAGAACGTGCAGGAAGCCACGGCCAATAGCTCTTCCAAGATTGACACCATGTCCACGCAGACGCAGGGGCTTTCCGACAATCTTCAGGACGTGCAGGCTCGCGTGGGAAAAGTCGCGGCGCAGATCAACGACATGCAAAGCACGCTGCAAAGTATTGATGGCCGGCTCGCCGGCGGCATCGCGCCCAACGGCGCTCCTGCTGGCGCCGCGCCGAGCGGCTC
>Ga0209006_10000171_pt1 | contig 69452 bp, 126 predicted proteins | sample JacPin_JW_Ref_O2_FD_188567 | JGI IMG/M metagenome (GOLD analysis project Ga0209006, IMG submission 188567) | Forest soil microbial communities from Algoma, Ontario, Canada - Jack Pine, Ontario site 1_JW_Ref_O2 (SPAdes) (version 2) | ecosystem: Environmental > Terrestrial > Soil > Boreal... | reverse complement strand
AACGATCTCCCGGCAGGCGTCGATGAGCGCCTGCAAGTCCTTGGCCTCCCGCCGGATGATGAGGCTGCGCCGGTGTTGCGTCAGTGCCTTGCCGAGAATCACTTGACTGTTATGCGTCGGGATAAAATGCTCGCTGACCAAAAACAAATGATCTTCCGTGTTGACCTGTAAGCACTTCATCGTGACAGGTTCAGTTCGCTCGGCAGCAACGATGTAGCGAAAGTTCGTAGTCTGTCGAACCGCGAATTTTAGTTTTTCCGCTTTTGCTTTCAAGCGAAAAACCTGCATCTTGGCTCTGAACTTGACGATCCATTTCGGACCAATAAACCTGCCGTACAGTTTTGCTATGCCTTGCCGAACCGTGACTTTGTGACCGAGCGACCGAGCAAGATGGGCCACACCATCGACGAGGTTTTTGCGAGTATTCGTGAAACCAACACTACCGCTCTCGACCCCACCATCCGTGTCCAGCAAGCCTTGTAACAGGGCCAATCGCTGCGCTTTCGACCCCCATAAATATGCGTGCGGAATCTCCTTGTTGCCAAGCACTTCGATTTCTTTCAAAGCCAAGCGAAGGCCGTGGTGAGCATAGGTAGCCGCTTTGTTATCTTTCTTGCGACCAATGCGGCGGACTGGGAATCCAGCGTCAACGACGGCCTGCGTAATCTCGGCATCGGCGGTCGTGATGTCGCCATTGGCCGTAGTACCGTCACCGAGCCACACACCGAGAATGTAGGGGTCGAGTGGCAACGCTTGCTCCGGCCTCTCGATTGGCTCGCTCACCGGAATTGCATGGTTCGTGCGATTATCGACGCGCAACGTCGCCACAATTTCCGCTGTGGATCGCACAGTGCCGCGGGGCGGAGGAAGCTTTGCTGCTGCCGTTTTGCGATTTCGTTCGGTAATCATTCGAGACAAAAATTCGCGGTGTTCTTGCGTGTGTTTCGTTTTTTGTCCAGTGCCAACTGCGGAACGTGACAGCCTACGCTGACGTCGCGCCTCTCGCCATTTTGGGGTAAGTCTCGTCAACTGCTCCAATTCGTTAGCGTCGAAAGTAAGCCAAAGATGATCGTCATGGGCGATGACTTCGGCACCATCGTCGAAGGTTAGTCGATAGGCTGGCGCAGTCACCAACTGCGATTCAGCCAGCACTACATGCGAGAGTCCATCTCTGCCGAAGATAGAATCGCCCACATGGATTTCCGACAGCGCTCTAAATCCAAATGGGGTAGGAATCGGCGTGCGTAAGTCTAGCAGCTTTCCTCCGCCCGAACTTCCCCCAAATCCTACCACGTCTATCCGTGATTTACACGCCATCTGTTGCGGGATGTTCCCCGGCTGCGGTTCCCACAGCGGCTTAGCCAGGAGTGCGTTGGCCTCACGGCGCTCCTGCTCGGTCAGGTGAGCCAGAGCGTCCGGTCCCACCTGAGCCAGCAGATGCTCGATCTCTTCTTTGGGGGTCACAGGTCATCTCCCATTCGAGCGTTCGGGTCATACTCCCGATGATCTTCCAGTTCCTTGATCCGTTCTTCGAGTTTTTCAATGTAGCTGAGCAACGCGAACAGCCACGCCTCGATAGGACGCTCACCGTGGACGGTTACATTGACACCATCTTGGCTGCGAATGTACCTATCCCGATCTAGCAACTCCTTGGCCTGCCTGCGAGCCTCTGGATTAGATAGGTCGTAATTGCTTCCACTAATCACGGCTTCACTTCCTTCTGTTCGAGGACGCGGACACGTTCTTCCAACTGCTGTAAACGCTCCGTCGTTTTTGTGAGAAACTGCACAGATAGGTAGAAGGCGGACACCAGAGCGGCAGCCACAAACGCCGCGCTGAGGAAATAGAACAAACCGAAAACGCTTTCCTCAATCTTCTCGGATAACGTCTTCACGGTTTGGCCTCCTCGACAACGGACGACGGCTTCATAGCGTCTCGTATCTCCTTGAGCCGATTATTCACGATGTTGAAGCCCACCCACAACGTAACGGTGACAGCCACCAGCAGAATCACCACGCAGCCCATGTCGTCGTGAATCTTCTCTTCCGGCGTCTTCATCGGTTCCCCATCCATTCGGCCAATTGCACAATGACCCACGCCTCGAATGCCAACTGGCGAACAGGCGTAACCGCTAATTCTTCCCTCTCCGTCAACTGCGAATCCCGGTACTGATTCCACTCGGTTGTTAGCGATACCCTCAACTGCTCGATTTGAGTAGCAATCCTTTCGCAGCAACACGGTCCATCGCAATGCTTGGCCGGACAGGAGCCAAAGTGGGCATTGCTCTCTCGCATCCGCTCTATCAGAGTCTTCATCGCGTCTCCCTCCGTACCTTGCACACCGCGTCAGGGCGGATAATCGCCACCTCCTTCGGGCAAGTCAGCCCTAAAACTACCTGCCCATCGCTGATCTTGCACACGTCGATGCGGGCAATCTCCCGGCCGTCCAGCGTCAGGACGATCTGTTCACCAGTTTTCCTATGAAGGCACAACATGGGATTCGTACTCCATCACCAGAGAAAGGTTCCACACGAAAGCATTCTAACCACCCCTTGTCACTTGTCAACGCCGTGTGTATTATTTAGTCTGTGAAACTTGTTTGGGAGACAAAGCGTGACGGACTTAGAAATTACCTGTGGGCAATCCTTCGATCCCTACAACTTGCAACTCGGCCACTGCACCATCTCCGCTTACAAGGCCCGGATCGTCGGCGACATCTACGAAGGCGTCCACAAGGCGGCGAACGATCTCGTTGAGGAAGTCTGGTATCAATCCTTTCGCGTCCGGCACACCAGTCAGGGCCAGGAGAAACGCGACCTGTTCCGCTTCCTCGGCAAACTCGCTGGTGTACCGCAAGTGGGGATGCCGACAATCACCTTCGTTCCGTGAAAGGAAACCGATGACCACCGAAGAACGACTCGCCGCCATCCGCCAACGCGAACAGGCCGCCACTCCCGGATCCTGGACGTGGAAGCCGCCCTATGAATTAGCCAGCTTCGTCAACCTCGAAAATGAAGCCGGTCAGCGCATCCACAGCGACGGCTCCGCCTGCGGTGAGTACGGCGCTGATATCGACGTTGATGGTCCAAACGGTCAGTTCATGGCTCACGCCCGCGATGACATCCCGTTCCTGCTCGCCGAAGTGGACAGACTGCGGCTGGCACTCTCCGACCTCGATCCGTCTCCCTGAACCGCCAACTTGCAGAATTATAAGTTGACCTCGCCCGTCCCAACGACTGTTGATTCCCATGAACGACCTGGAACCACTCCTGACTCTCCTCGACCGCCTCTGCCCCGAACGCAACGGCGCCGGACGACAGCACCAGGCCGCCACCCTCCTCGCCGCCAGAGAGTTCACCCCCACTAACCTGGCTCGCAACCTCCACTGCTCCAACAGTCAAGCAACACGCCTCCTCGCCGAGATGGAGGACCACGGACTCGTCAAGCGCACCTATAGCCAGACTGACCGGCGATCCGTCACCGTGCGACTGACCCCCACCGGCCACGACTGGTTGCAGAACTACAACCAGCACCGCCTCGATAAACTCCGCACTGCCCTCGAACAACTGCCCACCAAGATCCGCGACTCCCTCCTCCGTATCGCTCAGGAGAAACCATGAAACACCTCCAGTACGGCCAGACCCCCTGGGACAACCTCTCCCGCGAGGAACTGCTCCTCAACGTCCAACGGATGTACGCCGCCCTCACTGCCGCCCACTCCGTAATGAACCTCTGCCGCCACTCCGAGACGACCGGCTTCTGGGATGCCAAACGCGGCAGCGGTGGTAAGGCACTGGCTCTCTCTGCCGCCGTCATCGGCCCCGTCGAGGAAGAGTACCACAGCGAAGAAATCTACCGCTGCTTCTTCCGCTACGCCACTCAACTCCTCTTCTCCTGGGAACTGTCCGACTTCAAGTGGACCGCCTGCGACACCTGCCCCAACTTTTACGGCGATGACGACCACCTGGCCGAGGAATTGAAGACGCTCGGCAAACCCTGTAAAGACTGCCTCGCTCGCGGTATTACCACCATCCGCCGTAAACTGGAATGGAAAGACCTGATGCCAAGGAGAAACCATGAGTCGCCGCGATAAATACTTCCTCGCCCTCTTCTGGATCGGCGCCGTCGGCTTCTGCTGCTCCGGCTTGCTCGTTCTCTTCGACAACATCCTCCGCCTCTGGAGAGCTTACCGATGAACGGGAAAGCCGTCTGCGAATGCGCCCTCGAAAGCATGATCCCCGCTACCCTCATCCTACCCAAAGGTGTCACCCGCCACCCGTGCCACCTCTGCGCCGCCACCGTCCTCGTCTGCCACTCTACACTCAAACTCCTAGAGCAACACCACGTCCCCGTCTGTAACGTCTGCGTCTCCTTCCTCCAAATCCTCGGTTACCTCCGCAGTGATGCCTACACCATGACCGCCGAACAAATGGCCGGATACGAAGAACTGGTCCGCCGACACCACGCCAGTAATTGAAAGGAGTGACCGATGAACCAACTGCTCAAGCGACGCTGCGGCCACAGTGAGGAATGCCCGCCGCCTAAGCCCGGCTACGATTCCCCCGAATTCATCCTGAAGAAAGTGCGCCGCTTCCAGAGCCGCGATTGCCAAAGCTGCACCGCCGCCCGCGTCGCCGCCGAGATCGAACAGCACCAAAAAGCCAAAGAAGCCCGCCTCCTCGAAAAACACCAGAGTAAGCTCCACAACATCCGCCTCAAGATACTCTCCCGCCTCCCCACGGAATACCACGACACGCCTACTCTCTCCTACCTGCAAATCAGTCAGTTGCAACCCCAGCACGCCAACTGGCTCGCCCTCGCCTACCTCGTGGACCCGGAAGCCATCAAGGACTTGAGTAACTCACGCCTGGAAAAGATGCACTGGGAATGGGTCGGACTGCTCGCCGAACGACTCGCCGCCGCCGGTTATCCGCTCCGCTGGGGCTACGAACCCGCCAAGCAAGACTGGTTCGCCTCTGTCCGCATCGCCGACGAGTGGCTCGGCATGCGCTCCCATTCCCTGCCGCTGGCCGTCATCAAGTCCGCCCTCATGGTTCACTGCCAGGCATGGCCTCCTACCCGCTCCCTGTCTGAGAAACGCCCATGAAGCAACCGCAACTCGTCAACTGGTTCGCCACTAACCCCAGTAATCGGCGGGTCTTCCTCTTACTCTGCGCGCTGAGCCTTCACCCCCACGCCTGGGCCTCTATCTGGAAATTTCCGCATAATGAATTGCTGGAACTTGACGATACCGTTGACGATGATCCCGATAGCCCGCTCGTCGATGTACCTTCCCATCAGGAATTGCTCGACTCCATCCGAGAAGACCCGCCCGCCAGTTTCTTAGCCGTCCTCCACGACTTGACCGGCCCGACCCATTCTGTATGCACTGCCTGCCAGGGAACAGGTCGCCACGCAGAAGCTCATCCGTATTGGGGAAAGCCGGTTTGTGCAGCCTGCGGCGGCTACGGTGCCCGGCCCGATGCACGCCCCTTCGCCGGACACACCCTCTGCAACACCAAGCACCGCGACCGTAGACGCCGCTGCCCCCAATGCGATAGCATCCGCTTCTCTAACAATAGAACTGTCCGTAACCTCGCCGACCACATCTACCAGCAGCGCGACTTCTATAGTCTCCCCATCCTGGCCGATGCCCTCGAAGAAGCCGGTTGCACCCACCCGGCCATTCTCCGCCACTGCCGCTACGAACGCTACTGCTGCTGCCGATGCCACCCGTACTACGAACTACTGGCCGGTGAACAACCCCACCAACACAACGACCGCTGCGCCAAATGTAACAATAGCGGCGACTACCGCGCCACCCACGCACGCGGCTGCTGGGTTCTCGACCTCATCCTCGGAAAGAAGTGATTTTGGTTGACGACCCGCTTGCTGCGGTGTAGAAATGAAAAAGGCCGGTGGAATCGCTCCCACCGGCACTGAGCGGACTTTGCCGCTCTCATTGTTCTCGCGTGGATTGCCACCACCGAGAATGTGACCGGATCGTACCCGGCAAAGTGAATTCTAAACCACTTCCGCCGAAAAACAATCCACCACAACGGAAAACGGCTACCGATTCGTACCCGCAAGGTGCTGGATCATGCACTTCTTGAATAAACTGGCAACGCTCGGATTCGATAGCTACGTCGCCTACCTTCAAGGCCCACACTGGACCAATTTCAAAAGTCGCTATCGACAATCCAGCCACAACGCTGCGCAGTCTGCGACAACCGCGAGGTTCAACTGCATCATCACGAGTACAAACGCCTCGGCAACGAGAGACTCACCGACGTTATTCCCCTCTGTCAACAACACCACGAGACTGTACACGAACTACTCAAGAAGGAAGGAAAGGGCGTCCATTTCTCTTCCGAGATCATTAAACGTCTGAAAAAAGAAGCCCCCTCCCCTATAGCCCCGCAACCGCCCAAAGCCAAGCGCAAAACCAGTAACGTAACAGCCATGAGGCCAGACAAAGAAGGCAATACGCCGCCTAGAAAAAACAAGGGCCGAACGTCGAACGCCTCGACGCAATCCTACTCCGAGATAGCCAGCAAAAAGAGTACCTGCAAAACACGCTCAACGGTGCATTGCTCGATATGCGACTGCTCGCCAACGGTGTACGCCTTTTATCCCCAGCACCGCACACGGTAGTTGCAGCCCAAAAATACCTCGACCAACTGTGTCACCTGTGGCCAACGGGCGAAAAAAGGCTTCCCCTATTGCCGACCTTGCCTCAAGAAAACTCGTTACGATTGATACCACTTCCCCCCGCCGAAGAAACTCACCCTCGCTCCGTCACCGTCCCTGTGTGATACTCCGTAAACCATCCCCAAAAAAAATTGCACGCTGACCTGTCCCTCATCCCGTCCCTCCATACCTCCCCCCTGGGGTCAGTACCTCCCGTTGGCGGTGCGACAGTCGGTACACGACGGTTGTCCGAGCCGTTCGCAGCGCTGACAGCGGAAGGTGTAGCGGCTAGGCTTTGCGACAGGCGTTGTGGGGGCGGTGACTGGCGCGGGCCGTGCCGGGATGATAGGCGGGGCTACCTGTTCGGCGTCCTGGGTCTTGCAACGCTGGCGTATCCAGTCAGTTAGGGATAGACCGGCCTTGGATGCCTCGGCTTGCCAGTACGTCTTCTCTTCCGCTGAGATGCGGATGTGTAGCCTTTCCACGGTTCACCTCCATTGCGCGTACAGAACACGCCGCTATTGTACGCGCAACCGGTCTGTGCGCGTACAGGGAATCGGCGTCTGTACGCGCAGACTGTCAGGACGTGGGTTCGCCTGGCGGTGGTGCGGGATCGGTCGGAGGTGCTGGTGTGGGTTGCTCCACTGTACCGGGGGGGGGTACAGTGGTGGGAGTCTGCTCAATCTGCTGGACAGTCGCCTTCTTCTTGGCCTCGGCTCGTTCCGCTGCTGCACGGAGTAGTTCGAGCAACCGCTTGTCTCTCGCTTCAGGGTCCATCGTCTGGCCGGAAAGGTGCGTCGCTTGCTCTCTCAGGAGACGCATCTTGTCAACGGCGATGGCGGCCGCGACCATGCGCCGCGAGAGTGGTTCCTTCTTGAAGTCTTCCGGGCAAATGCTGTCGAGTATCTGCCAAGCGATTACCTCGAAAGCGGAAGCAAGATCACCCTTCCTTTGCTCGCTCAAGGCAAGGGCTTGGGGACGCCTTTCAGCGTTTGCCCATTGGCGCAAGGTGCGGTCTGGCATACCTAATTGCCGTGCCGTGAGGGAGATGGCTCCAGGTGTTTCCTTGCCTCCGTTGGCGGCGAGCGCGGCGAGAGCGTTAGCGCGTTGGTCGTCGGTATAGACCGTGGCGTTGATATTGGAGTTACGTCGGCGAGTGGTCTGCGTTGCTGCTGTCATTCTGACAGGATAGCGGAAGTGTTGGGGGAAGTGAAGCGAGACGGTAGGCGTTGCCGTCTCGCGGGGGTCAATCGTCGGGGAAGTATTCCCAGCTGAGGATGCGTCCGTCGTGTGGTATCTCGGCCTGGCCGGTGCCGAGTGAGAGGGCCAGTTCAATCTGGCTGACTACCGTTTCGGGTAGTGGTGGCGGTCCTCGTGGGTCCAGGATGCCGTGTTTAGAGAGGCGGTAGACGCCGCGGGGCCGTATGGTGTCCTCGTCGTAGTCGGGGGCTATCGAGACGATGGAGATACGTCCCTTTCGGAGTTTGGGGCGTGGGAGGTGGAGGGGCATGGGCTACCATCTCCTTCCGCACGCTTTGGGAATGATTCCAGTCGTGCGGACGTGTTCCAGGTCTTCGCGGATTTGCTCCAAGTTGCCGAAGCGCGAACGCTCGTACAAACCGTGCTGAGCGAGATTCCAGCAATCGCGGCTGATACGCTTGAGAGTGAACAGTCGATCGTGCGCGCTAAAGGTGACGGACTGACCACACTTCAATTCTTTCGGATCGTACAGTTTATTCGTCATCGGTCTGTATCCTTCCATTGGGCGAAAGAGTGGAATCAGGAACGGCGGACATAGCTGCGTGCGCCAAGCGCGGCCGCATTGTGCAGCTGGGCACGGTTGACGGACTGCTTCGCAAGGTTTAGGTGAGACAAGGCGCTTAGCAGTTCTTCTTGGGCAAGCGGTGCGAGCGCTTCCATGATGATGCCATAGCCGTGGTCGGCGCCGTCTGCGAGCGCATCACCTGCGAGCGTCTGTATCGCAGCGGCGAACAATTCGAGCGGTTCCATTTGTGGTACTCCTGTCGGGGCGACAGTGGAGAGGCGCGGCAACGGTTGCCGCGCCCGTGGGGAACAAGGTTAATTATGACAGGCGCCGGGTTTCTCTTTTTTCCGTGGTTTGGCGCTACGGATGGCGCCGCAAGTACCGTCGTGATTGACGCTGCCTGGACACTCCCCGGACCGCGTCCAGCGCACAATGTTCGTATCGCCGCAGGGTATGCGACCGCCGCAGCACGAGCAGGTGCCACAATGATGATACTCGGACTGTTTCACGTTGTTACTCCAATGCGTCCGGCGCCCTGAGGCGCCGGACTGGTGGTGTGGATCAAAGGCGGAAATCGCGGCACAGCTGCCGATTGGCTTCATGCGCCGCGAGGGCAGCGCGGTAGCATCCCTTGCGGAACGGTTTGGAGAACGCATAGCCGCGGACACCATCCTTGCGGCGCATGCGACGGACGAAGTCACGGACTACGGCTGCGCGCGGCGTGCCGACGTGTATGCGGGCGACGAGCCATTCGATTTGCCCGGTTGGGACAAGGGGACTATCCATCGTGTGTACTCCGTATGGTTTTCTCCGTGCGACCGCTGGGGACAGTCCCCAGCGGTAAGGCGTCCGCTCCCGTACTGTGAGGGGAGCGGACGCGGAAACTACTCTGCGGGCGTCTCAACGATCGCGCCCTCTCCGTTGACGCGGAGGATAGCTCCGGCTACCTGCGTATCCGGTGTCAGGGTCTTGCGGTGCGCGGCACCGGCTTTCACCGCCGCTTTACCCGTGCTGCACTCGCGCAGCACGACGTAATCCGCCTCAATCCGCACGACGTATCCGTACCAGCGCTTCGCGCTCTTCCGGCCGCTGCCGGTATAGTAGTCAGCCCCGAATTCCAGCGCGTCCCCTGCGGTCCAGTCCGGCAGGAGATAGTAGCTGTCCCCCTTCGCTTTCGGCGCGAAGTCGCGGGCCAGTCCGCCGGGGGACGCTGGGCTAGTGCCGATAATGGCGAGCCAGTTTTTGCCGCGGCTATGCGATTGCCAACAGCCAGCAGGAACCTGCGTCAGCGCGCCGTCCTCGATATTCAGCGCGAGGTCACCATCCGCGAGGCCGCGCTCTGCCCGTTTCGCCGCAATCCGCGCGGCTTTGGCGTCCGCTTCCACCTGGAGCGCGGCCAGTTTCGCCGCGCTCTCCACTTCGGCAGCTGCTCTGGCGGTCGCGTTCTGCGCGTCCAATTCTGCGACCCACGCGACCGCTTCGGGCGACTCCTTCACGGACTGGTCCGCGTAATACGGCCAGTCCGGGGTCAGCTGGACATAGGTCACGGCCTCTGGCCGGTACTGTGCGACGTGGCCACTACCGCTTGACACCTTGCGCTCGCGCAGCACGGCGAGCGTGGCCTCCCGCCGTTCGGCCAGCTGAGCCGCTACCTTGTACTTTTCCGCCTGCTCGCGGGTCCAGATACCCGCGAGTACATCGGCAGGCGTCGGGAGCGCGTCGTACTCCGGCGCGCCGGAGTGGTCTTGATTGATCAGCGCGCCACCGTCGCACAGTTGCGCGACGGCCAGCAGTCCGGCGTAGCTCGGATCGGTGTGCGGGACTGTCAGAGTCCGCTTCTGCTCTCCGGTCCCGCCGGAGAGCAAGTCCGCCTTGCGGCCTGCCTCACTCAGTCTGACGGTAATCGTAATCACAGTATCCGTCCTCTCGTATAGGTGCCGTCCTGCGCCACTGCGGATCGGCAGTCTCGTGCGTCGTGGCCACGGTAGGGAGCGCTGCAACGTGCAGCGCTCAGAAGGGGCAATCAATCACTTCGGTTGTCGGCGCCGCGGTCGGTCGCGTGACCGCGCGGCATTTCGCGGGCAGACTGTCGGCTAGTGCCTGACAGTCCAGCTCGTACTCGGCTCTCTCTCCGTCCCCCAGGTCAAGGGACGGGTGAGCGAGTAGATCGCGGAGGCAGATCAGCGCGAGGCCAGCGGTCTCGCACAATCGCCAGTAGTCCCGATACTCCGTCATGGTCATGGTCAGTATCCTTCGGAGAGAGTAGGTCATTATTGCACGAGTATGACGTGGATTTCTCCGCACACCGCCGCACTCGCAACGTCGGCGCTGTGCTTGTCGGCATAGACGCCCTGTAATTTCCCTTCGTCGTCAATGACGACGTACACGACTTCACCTTTGATTCGCATGGTTAGTCCTCCCTAGTAGGTCGTATCTCCCCGCTGTGCTGCACAGTCGCAGCACAGTCCCGCGAGCCGGTCTTCCGCGCTCCGAATGTCGTCCAGGATGCCCGCGGCGATCTTGATGCGCCGCAAACCCATCTCGGACGGCGGCGGATTGAGCGCGGCGGTCAGGCGTGCGGACAACGTGCCGCACGCCGTCAAGTCGAACAATCCATCGTCTGTCTGTAGCATTGTCGTATCCTTCCGAGTAGGTCAGTCGTCGGCAGTCCCTCCGGCGCTGACTGCCTATCGAGTTTTCTTTGACCGCGTTGGGCAGGAAGAGATATAGCAGTATCCGTGCCGTTCGTGTTTGATGATGGGAAACCATGCCGCACAATCGCCGTAAGTCTATATGGTGTAACGAGATGAAAATTCAACCGCGTCGAATGGCACGGACGGAATTAAAGACGGTGCTAGTCTCTGACTGCCTCATTCTGCTGATATTGGTGTATCATTCTGCACAAATAGAGCAGTATCGCTACAACGCTTCCGTACACTGCCGAAAACAGGGGCGCCACCGCGCGGAGAGCCGAGTAGGGTATCGGTCCGGCTCGCGCTCCGATCTAGCGGCTAATGCGTTCCTGCGTCGTCCGGGAGGAAGTCCGTCACTTGGACTCCTAGCGCGGCCGCCAGTGCCACCACTGCGCCCCATACCGGACCGGCCGCGCCGCGTTTCGGAGCGCTCCGGTCTGGTCCGCGCTCGAGCTGTGCCACCGCCTGATAGTGCATCCCGCAGCGCTCCGCCAGCTGGACCTGAGTCAACCCCGCCGCGCGACGCAACTCCCGCAGTCGGCCGCCGAAGGTGCGGGCCGCCCGCTGCCAGGCTTGGCTACCGCTGCCAGGCTTGGCGCGTGGCTTACGATTCTGCTTCGAGACGCTATCCGGGTCGGCATGGTCCTGTGAGGCCAGCAGCGGCGATCCTGCGGCGTCTGCCGTGGAATCCGGCGCCGGAGAATCCGACAGCGCGGCAGGGACTTCGTGTAGGTCAGGGCCGATCTGACGCGAGTCCTCCAAAGCAACCGCGAAAGGGATAGACATGACGTTCTAACCTATGTGCGAGCTTGAGCGTAGAAGGAGCCGCCAGTGAAGCAGGACCGGCCACCGCTCATCACTTCGGCAACCGACCCGGCTTGTTGAGGAGACACCGTTATAGTACGCTGTGCTTTGTGATAGTCAAGTATCGGCAGCTTGTTCGATCAACGTGTGGCGCTGAAGTAAGGCACGTCCGCGCCCCGGATATGCTTCTTCTGCACGATCCCGGCAGCCCGCTCGTACTCCTTCTGGGCTACGTGTGCCGCTGCCCGTAGTTTTTCCTTGCGCTGGCGACTCGCGTTCAGGGGACAGTCGAGCCACGCATCGAATGCGTCTTCCGCTGCGTACTTGAGTTGTACTGTGGTCATCGTTCACCACTCCTTCCGCATTGTCAGGCCACGATCGGAACCTCTGTAAGCCACCAACGGCCACCTATCGCCTTCAAGTCTCTCTGGACTATTTCCTCCAAAGCTGCAACACGAGCCAAGCGCTCTGGCGATTTGTAAAAGGCAGCCCGCACGTCCATTCTGTTCGCCACTGGACCAAAGGTGAAAAATCGAAGCTGCTCTTTAGGTATGGCGTAACTCGGACGGCAAGCGTCAATCTTGCCGTACCTACCTCTCCAGATCAATCGAGCCATCGCTGCTCTTGCCGACTTGCTCATCACCACTCCTTACGCATGGGCTTTCTCGCCGTGGCTATTCGCACGATCCGCGGTGCGTACAATGCTGGATCACGAACGGCGTCGTAATCCTCGCATTCCTTTGGTGGCATCGTCGGCAGCTGCTCAGCGATCATGGCGAGCAACTCGGATTCCGTTGGCTCTGGACCCGGCGACATCTTCGACGGTGGGTACAGGTCGCGGATACTCAGGTCGTAGAAGCAGCGGTGACAAAGTCGCCTCGGTCGATTCGCCCGGACGTGACCGCAATGTCGGCATTTCATCGGTTCTCCTTCAGTTCAGGCAGATCGGACCTTGATACGCCAACCTCGGCAACCTCGGCAGATCGCGGTAATAGATCACGAACACCGAGTTGTCGATACCGCTCAACCACATTCCTGCCAGAAACAAATGTGCCATCGGCTCCCCCTCGCTCACTCAGGCATTCTAAAAATAGACACAAGGCGATTGTGGCAGCGAGTCAATCCCTTACTCAACGGCCCCGGCGTCTTCCGTAAAGCGGCCAGAACTCGCTCACTCGTTTTCCAGGCGTCGTGTTTCCATCCCAACTCATCGGCGATTAGATGGAGTAATCCTTCATCTCCCCACATAACCGCTGGATTGTCCGTTTTCCTTAGCACGATCATAGTTGCTTCCCAAACTTTCATCTTCCTTCCCCCTCGCTCACTGCTGAGCTTTGTTTCCTTCAAGAAGTCGTTTCAGAGCCGCGCCTCCACAGTCGGGACACGTCACCCAGCCACCTTTGGGAGAATGTACCCCACGCGGTTTGTCTCCGCACCGCCTGCATTTTGGAGTAGCGGCTTTAGCTTTTCTTTTCCCGATCATCGTTCGGTCCTTTCTCGCTTACTGCTGAGCGGCTTGAATATGGTTCCTGTACCACTTTTCCGCTTCGACCAGAGCCGTGAACGGGTCACGATATTGACACTTGCCGAATTCTCGTTCTACTGCTATCGGCATCCCCGCAACTGTCCACAACACAGTATCCATCAGATTCGACGGATAAGCGTACCACCCGCGCCACATCATCACCTCTAAGGCGTTGCGGGCCAGAACGAATTGATTGGCATCTTCTTCCGAAAGGAATTTGCCGACAACACCAGACGGACCAAACACTTGCCAGACCTTGCCGACAATGTCACTCCATCCCTCTTCGACTCGCCACGGCGCCGGACTCAGCTGGCTCAGGTCGCTCATCGGCTCCCCCTCGCTCACTCAGTTGCCCACTCAGGAAGGATTACATCCGGTGTCGGTAGCCACTGAAACAAAGCTTGCCGACCCTTGCAAGGAACAGGAACCGGCAGAGCGTGGAAGCGGTCGCAAATCCACGCGAACCTACCCGGTGAATAATCACCGAACGCCAGTTCCTTTGGCCCGACAACCTCGCGGAACAACGTCTCGGTAGGTACACAAGAAGCCACTCGGACGATACCAACGACAGCACCGAAAGAGCGGTCGAAGTCCTCGTGCAGATACCGGCCGAATTGTTTCCGCAGGCTCCATTGTAACGCTGGTTGAAACGGCGGAATGGTAGTCATGCTTTCCAGTTCCGTATTCCACTTTTTCGCGGCGTGTATTACGAGAACACACGGCATGGGACGCGGAAACGGCCAAGAGCGGGTTTCGATCCGCTTCTCCCCGTTCACGAGCAGAGTTGCCCAGGGTTGCCACAGAGAGATTGTCAGTATGTTGCCCCCTCGCTCACTGCTGAGCGGCTACTTGTTGGAACTGCAAGGCGGATAAACCCCCTTACCCCCTTTGAAGGGGAAGAGGAAGCGAAGGTCAATCTCAACAGGCCGGGGTTGCTTACGACAGCAACGCTCGCCGCTCACCAAGAGCGGCCCCTAGTCATTTGGCTGACATAGCCTTTATCCGCCGCGGTTTGCAGCGGTCCTGCTGAGGTACGACACGTTCTCGGTGTGTCGAGTACCCTACCGTGCGGGCGAGTATCAGCTTCATTTCGCAAGGCACGATCCGCAACGCTTTTTGTTGCCGCTGTGTTTCTTGCCACATTGAACACATCGTCCCTGAGCGAGCATCTTTCGTTGCCAGAGGACTTGACGACTTGGCAGTAGCGCCCTCGCCGCTTTCCTCTCCAACCGTGCGGCGAGCCGTTGGGCTTGCCCGGCGCGTTTCTTTTCCAAGTACACGCACTTGCGGCGTCCCTGTCTGAACTTGTCCTGTTCGTTTTCTTTCCGAGTTGCCCAACGCAAGTTTGAAAGCGAACAGTTCAATGGGTTGGGATCAGGATGATGGGCCGCCACCATTCCTTCTGGGCATGGACCGACGAACGCTTCCAAGACAAGGCGGTGGACCTTGCGGCTGGTTGTAGCGTTGAGCAAGACTGCTCGATAGCCCATTTCTCCGACACGGCTACCTTTCAGTTCTTTCCAGGAGCCAGTTTTGCCGCTCCATACAGAGCCGTCTGAACCGACGCGATAGCCGGGAAACTCTGGAACATCGCGGTACTCAAGCGTAGAATCGAACTCAGGCATGACCTGCACTCCACTGCGGGTTGTGTTGAACGGCAGTCGGTTCGTACCCGACTGCCGTTCTTCATTCTACGAAATCTCCGGCGGCTTGGCCGTGTCAAGCGGAATCCCGGCGAACTTGGTGCATCACTTTTCCGTCCTCAATCTTCCGGCCGCACAGATGATCGGCACAGTAGGCCCACCACGATTTTCTCTTCGTGCCTCGCAGTATCGCTAGGCATTGTCAATAGTCCTTACTTCAACTTGGACACACGGAGAGGAATCGCTAGGCAGATAGCGAAGGTTAATTGAATGCACGAATTTCAGGCTGTCATCGGGAATCACGTCCCACGCCACAAGCAAATCGACGCTTGCTTTTTCGATGTTCGCAAGGTCGCGTTGTTCATTCACCTGTCCTGTCAGCGTCAGTGTGATAGAGACAGGCGTAGCGACACTGAAGACCTCTTCCACAGATTGAATCGCTTCTGTAATCCAATCGCGGTACGCCTTGCTCTTGACACGCCGCTTACCGACAGAAGCGAAGAGATTATTAGTGGACGGAGGCAACGGCAGAACGCAGGAGAACACCGTCTGGAGCGGCTTGACCGGCTCGGCGAGTCCGGCCAGAGCGAGACACTTCCGGCCAAGCTCGGAATTCGGGTCGATGCCCATTGGTTCATCCTCTAAGTTTGCAGACCTCTCCCCAGGAATAACCGCTGTCCAGGCTCAGCACCGGCCAGCCAAGCCGCTCTTCGTTGCCAGCCAGGTCGGTGTTGTCGCCGTTCGGCTCAATGCCCTGCTCGCGTAGGTCTTCGGCGAGATTTTCACGCTCGCGTTCCTTCTCAGAAAACTCGTCGATCAGCAGGTCGATCACGGCGTCGATCTGGTCGTAACCGTTCGAGTCCGGCGCCGCGAAGAAGTCGGAATCGACGCGGATAAGGTAATAGTCGGGCCGCGTATTCAGCGGCTCAAACCACAGGAGTAGCTCGCCGTTGCCGTGGTGAGCTTCGCACACCGCCGGAGTCACGGTGTACTCTTGGCCCCAGAAATGCACCTTCCGGGGCTTCCGATACTTTTTGGGGATCGGCGGCGCTTTTTTGGTTTTCATCGGTTCACCTCGTACTTGCAGGATTGGGATTGTTCACTTGAGAGCCTCCCGTTTCTTCTTCCACTTCCGCTGTAGAGCGACCGCTCCCCTCTCTGGACCATAGCCGCGAACTCGGCCAGTTCTTCGCGGATGCCGTCCAGCATTGCGCAGGCGTCGTCCTCCGCAATCCCGTCGTCGATCCGGTAGAGAATGCCCATCATTCCCTGAAACCCGGCAAAGACCGGAGTGGTTGCACACTCCGGTCCTCGCTGATCCTGTCGGTTTAGCAGCCCTGTCCGTACTGGACGGTTCCCCGTCTGTTTTGGAAGCACACTGGGGAAGCCGACAAACAGGCTGCGCTCTTACCTGGAGGCTCTATGTCTAAGCATAGACCGCCACGGAAGAAGACCTTGCGCCGTAAGAAACGCCGCCGTGCCGGGCATGGCGATGATCTGAGCCTCCAGCTCTCTGCTGATTCTAGCTGTAGGCATGGACGACAACCTCCGGGTAAAGATAGCGAATCTTTTTGTTCTGTGACATTGCGTAGTTAATCTCGCGGCGTGTCGAGTAGCCCGTATAGCCGTCGACATTAAGGATCAGCACTTCATCGGCCAAGTCGATCTTGCGGAAGTGCAATTCATCCAGGGCGAGCTTTTCAGCTTCCGTGGGCGTGTACACCTCCGCGTCGGCGTGGCTGTAGAGGCCGACACTCAGCACGATCTTGCCAGCCATCGTCTCGCGGAAGTTCGCGTCGATGAAGGCTTGCTTGAACTTGGTCGAACCGCAGAGACAGACGATAATCGGCTTCATGGTTCACCCCGTACTTGCAGGATTGGGACTGGTTCCGAGCAACCTCTTCTCTTGGGACCGGCGGAAGCGTGCCTTTGCTTCCCGTATCTTCTTCAACTCCAGTTGGCGTTTATTCGTGCAGACTCGGCAGGTGTTTCGCTCCCACCGCGCGCCAGTTATCCGGTGAGGAGTGGTGAGCGGGAAGTCACTGAGCGGCTTTGTCTTGCCGCACGTTCGACAGCGCTTCATTTAGACGCCGCCTTTCATTTTCTCAATCACAGTGATTGCACCGGCCAACGCGTGGGCCATGAATGCTTCGATGACGGGGCCGGTCTCCGCAGAGCCGTAGTATTCGTCGTCGATTTCGGGCCAGTCAGGGCAGACGAAAAACCACGCGCCGATCACTTTCTCTCCGTGGAGAGTGTGGCCGTTCACGGTCAGGTCCAGGGTTTTCATTTTCTCTTTAGACTTTTTCATCGACGTTCTCCGGGGCGCAAGGGCCATTGTATTTCCACGTTTGCTCCGGTTCTCCACAAGCCGGGCAGACGTGAGCAGAGTCATCGGCCTTGCAAGAGTCCCGATGCTCCCAAATGAAGCCACAGGCAGCGCAGGAGTGCCGGTGGTAGCCTGGCTTGTCCTCGTACTCGATTTCTTCCGGTTTCATCGGTTCACCTCTTGGGTTCGATCAGTCCGGTTTGAATCCATTTTGATCCATCCATTCGCAAACCATGCGGTTGAATTCCTCGGCGTTGGGGCCGATGACACACCACACGGTACAGAGCATTTGCTCATCCTTGACGAAGTTCTTCTCGAACACTTCCGAGCCGGACATTTCAACGTGCCGGACCAGAGCTTCGCAAATCTCTTCGGATGTTTGGTTCATAGTCGCCTGATTCTGTTGATTTCTGCCTCTGCCTGTTCTCCGGTCACGCCTTCGCGTTTCCCGGCTATCTCCCACAATTCCTCAGCTGTCGGTGACTGGCCCAAGTGGTGCCGTCCGTGGCAATCGTTACCTCCGCTGAACGGCGCGCAGAGACTAACTAAGTTCAGGGGGTGGTCAATCCGTCTGCCTCCACCCATTCCTTTTCCAAGGATGTGGGCCGCCTCGCGCGCCGATACGAAGCGGCCACACGCCTCGCAAACGCCTTCGCCGCGGAAAGTGGCCAGCAGTTTTTCGTTTGGGGGGTAGCGTTTCATGGTGTCGTCAACGCCCTTTCAATCGTCCATCCGCGAAAAACTCGCATTGCGATGTTGCCAGGATTGATATTTAACTCGCTGGCCCATTGGCTGATTGTCAGTCGCTTTCCTTGGAACTCTAACAGGTGATTCCCGGAACGGTTATTGTTTTGCTCTTTCGCGGTTGCCCAGCGACAGTTGCCCGGTTCGTAATTGCCGTCGTTATTCGGGAAGCGGTCGATACTCTTTCCATGCGGACATTCACCCATATCCGCCAGGAACGCCTCGAATGATTCACTCCACCGCTCACAGACATTGATGCCGCGACCGCCGTAACGATCATAATATTTGTGCTTCGGATCGTTGCATCGCTGTTTCATTCCCGCCCAAGCATTGTAAGTTCGATTGCGTTTCATTCCCCTGCGAGCATAACCGTGACGTGGTTTTCCACTCATAGCAACCTCTGGCGGAAGGTACGCGCCGATCCTTTGGCATGTTCGGCCCGCCAGAGACGAGACGCGCAAAGGACCGGCGTTTTTCAGGTGTTTGGCTGGCGGGCCAGAGAAAGAGATTACCACGGACACCGCCGCCAAGTCAAGGGCTTAAAAGGTCAATGACGGCGGAAAGGATCGGATCGGTTTCCACCTTCTCTGCCTTGAGAAGTAGTTTCCGCGCGAGAGCGACGCTGCGCTCCAAATCTTTCAGTTCCGTGGCGTAGCTTCGCTTTGCTCGTGTCTGCTTGGCCTGCCCTCGGCTGCGCTTGCCGATCGGCGGGTTCGGCGGTTCCATTACGGTGCTGTTATCTTCGGTGGTCATGGATTCCTCTCGATTCTCTTGAGCAAGTAAGTTCTGAGTCGGAGCAGTTGTTGAAACCTTGGCCCGCCGGTGATGAGGCGAGCAATGGGCGGCGTAAGCATTCCGGGCGGAACCATAAGAAGCGGCGCGTCGAGCTTCTGTTCCACCTTCCGAAGAATGCGAGCGGACCAAGAGCCGAACAGCCAGTTCATCATGGGGTTCTCCGGTTGAAGGTTGCCGACCGGGTGATTCAACTCTTGGCTTCCTTAATCCGTTGGACGGCCCTTGCGGTTTCCACGCCGATCATCTGTCCGCAGCCGCCGTCGAAGCGGAATTTCAACAGCGGGAACTTGCCCATTCCCTGCCAGCAGTCGCGGCAAAACTCGCCGTCCAGGGCTTGCACCTTGCGATAAATCGCCGCGTTGAAGTAGTCGCCCTCGATCTCCACGAACGCCGGGAAAGAACCGATAGCGTTGCCGTTGCAGTTCGGGCACGGCCTCGATCCCGTTGGCGGGAAATGGCCAGATCCCTTGCACTTTGGGCACTGCTTCGGATACGAGATATGATAGTTGCTCCCGACCCAGACATTCCCAACGCCCTGACACGCCTCGCACTCCTGCCAAGGTCCATTTCCAGTGTGCCCGTACCCATCGCAGACAGGGCAATCCGAATCGGCAGCGACAATCGGTGACAGGTTCGGCAACGGACGCCAGCACTGTAAGCGATCGTGATTCCACGAGAGCATATCGAACGGCGGAACCTTTCCCTTGTGGTCTACCACGTCGCCCAGCTGTGGCCGCACCTGGACGCAGACGATCCCGTTCGTCGCGTAGGTGTATTCCTGAAATTCGTAGGGCAGGCGCATGTCATACTTTGGCCGTGCCTCGCGTGAGCAGAAGGTTTTCAGGTCGATCCGCTTTCGCGGCGACGGCAGGATGAAGGCGACTAAGCTCGCGGTCATCGTCAGCAATGCTTCGCGGCGGTTCACGTTCGTTTCTCCGGTTGTTTCGCCGTCCCATTGACGGCTGGTTTGGGTTTAGCCGGTTCGAGGCATTCCAGCGCCTGAACCGCATTCCAGTAGATCAAGGACAAGTGTTTCAGCAGTTTCTTGGCTTTCCAGTCCTCCGGCACGACAAGCGGCAACATGGGTTCCTCGCCGGAATTAAGTGCCCTTCGCATGGCTTTCGCATCGTGGCCGATGTTGCCAAGAGTCACGGCTACGTCCAGGCGGCATTCTTCTGTCTCGGCAAGGAGCGTTTCCAGAGCCGTGATAATGTCGTCGTCGGTGAAGGCTTCGCGGTTCATGCTGTCACCTTCTCCGCTTCCAATGGGAATGGCGCACCATGCACCTTATCGGGATCGGGTGTGCATTCCATGAATGCAACCACCCAATCTGGAGTCCGCACGATGAAGCCAGTTCCGTAATTTTTACCTGAGGTGGTGAAGGTGCCGATCGTGGCCTCAATCGCGTCCAGGTGAGCGAACGCATCGGCCAACAGCGCGCAGTCTACGACGTGCTTGCCGAGAAGAGCGTAGCGTCGGTCGCGTTCGACTGTCACGACCTTATCACCAGCGCACGCATCACACGGATCGACGTAGCCCTGACAACAGGCGTTGCCACAACGACAGTTGTACTTGCCCCAACCGTTGCACTCAGGGCACGGTTTGGTTGTCTGCGGTGTAAATGGTCCAACCCATGCCTTGAATGCCGCGTAGTCGAGTGGGATGGTGGCCGGATGATTGAGGATATTCGGCAAGCGCTCCTTGAGTTCGGGAATCGCCTCTACCCCGCTGATAGTGTTCCTGATCGCTACGCAGATAGCACTGTTCGTGGCGGCGTAGTACGGTTCTCCGTCCAGTGTGATGAGGTAGACGTTACTCATCCACTCAGGATGCTCTTTGGTTAGTGATTTCAGGAATGTCGCGTCGATCATGTTTCCTCCGGTTTCTTGTCGAACAGGTCAGGTCCAGCAGCCAGAGCTTCGAGAGCCTTGTCCACCCGCTTCTCCATCTCCTGTGCCTTGTGGAGCGATTCTATCCTTCGCGTCTTAAAATAATCCTTCTGGTGCGCTCGCATCAGCCGGACCATCGCGGCCAGTTCTTCGAGGGTCATCGTGTCACCATATGCTTTCTGCTTGTATCCGCACGTTCCAATAGCCCCACTTTATGAGCAGCGATTGCAGACCGACACTTTCGGGATCAACGTCGCCCACGATAACCAGTTCCGCAGAGTAGGCGACGACGCCAGCGACACAACCGACACGCCTTACATCGGCATGCCAAGTCGCCTGCACCAATCGACCAGACCACGGCGATAAAACGTAGAGCATCGCATCACCACTTCACGTCGTCCGGTTTCTTCTGCTTGGACATGGTGTCACCTCAGAATGGCGAAGTAGTCTTGTGCATTGGCATTGCTCCGCGAACGTACCATGACGGCGCGAAGTAGTCGCTCTGATAATCCGATTCGTCCGTGTAATCGGGGAACGCTCGAAAGAGTATCTGATGTTCCACCTTATAATCCGTCCGCTGTTCTAACTGCACGTCACGAATTGCAAGGTGGAAGACCTTCGGGTAATCGACGTGGACCCAATGGGAATTTCTGCCAGTCGGCAAGTAGACCCGAACGTGAGGTAAGCACCAGCTGCGGAACAATGCGCGGCACAAGTTCGCCCGCTCTTTCAGCGAAAGACCCCTACCAGTGTGTACCGTCACGACCTCGGCAGGATCGAACCTGTCAAGAACTGCCTGGAACTCCATAGACCGGCAAAAGGCTATCACCCAATGCCCCACGTCCTCGCCTTTCCGATTGGGCTTTTGCTGGTGAGCGAACAAATCCGCTATGTCGTCGTGGCCGTGTTCCCTGAGCCAATCGAGAGCCATCTGTGAAGCGACATACTCGCCAGACAGAGCGGCTTCTGCCAACAAGGTAAGTTCACGCAATGGGGAGTGAGCTTTCACGATTGCACCTTCTTTCGCCCGAAGTTCGGATGCACGTCGCTGACCTTTTCTCCGCGCTGTTCCCACGGAGGAAGGCAAGGGAAGTCCGCATCAGGCCACTGGCCGTATTTGTTGTGGTATTGTCGGCTCGCCATCTTGAACGTCCCGTTCCTGTGAGCAGCCATTCCAAGGCAAGCGAACCACGTTTTGATCTTCTCTTCGCGGGAGTAGGTCTTAGCATCCGCCGTCCGTTCCGCCTCAGTCAGAATCTCATTCCGCGACCTCACCGGCGGCGCCTCAAAGATCGACTTCGGCGGCTTCGCAGGCGCCCGACCGCACTGCGGACACGCCTTCTGCCCGTGGTAGGCCAGTTCACAGTGCTTGCAGTAGTACGCCTTCTCCGTCTCTCCGGCAGCGTGCTTCTCCTTCCATTTGGCATCCACGTTGCCTAGAAGCGTCCATTCCGTGTCCTCGTCGGTGAAGCCGTGGTCGAAGACGTTGCCACCGTGGTCGATGCCGATGCCATACTCCTTACCTTCTGCCGTCCGCATGACACGGCCCATTCCCTGAATCCAGCGGACACGGCTGCCCACGTTGCAAAAGAACTGACAGGTTCCCAACTCCGGCAGGTCGAAGCCCACTCCCACGATCCCGACGTTGGAGAGTATCTTGATCCGTCCGGCGCGCACGTCGTCGAAGATGCGATCGCGTTCATCATCCGGTGTGTCGGCGTCAATGTGCGCCGCCGTGATACCCTGTTCCTGATAAGCCTTCACCGCGTCCAGACTGTGCTGTACGCGAGCGCAGAACAACACAGTAGGCCGATCCTCGCCGTACTGCTGCCAACTCTCCACAAGATCTCCTGCGATGCCCTTGAGCAATCGCTTGCCCTTCCTCTTTCGTGCCGGTGCAAAGATTTTCACTGGCACGAGATAACCTTCCCGCACCAGCTGAGTCGTCGGCGCCGCACAGACTATGCTCTGTGCCCACGGCCCCAACCCGGCGCCGTCCGGCCCCACGGGAGTAGCTGTCAGAAGCAACACCGTTGCCGCCGGGTAGTGACCAATGATCCGACGGTACTCGGACTTCGGAGCAGCTGCCAAGTGCGCCTCATCCACGATGAGCAGTCCGGCCGGAGGCATATCGAGCCACTCATTGTTTACACACCGCGAGATAAGCGTATCACGCGAAGCCACTTGGACGAGATGCGAGGAATTCGATCCTTTGCCGCGCATGATGACACCGTGCGGCACCGTGAACTCACGGAGTCGTTCGGATATTTGATCCACGAGGCGGCGGCGGTGGACCATGAAAAGCGTCGGCACGTTCTTCTGCATAGCCTGTTGGCACATAAACGCCGCGACGGTGTTCTTCCCGAACCCCGTGGCGGCTTGCGCCACGATGATGCGGGCGCCCGAGGCACGCGCGGCACGGAGGCGGTTGTAGAAGTCCACCTGTAGAGGCTTCAAGGTCTGGCTCACGCGACCACCTGATTTCTTGTGAGATATTCGATTGCTGACCGCAGCACAGTAATATCGTCTCCAGCACAACCAAGCATTCGGTTACAAGCCCCGCAAAGCAAACCTCGCACTGCGTTCGTTTCGTGGTCGTGATCGACAGACAATGGATGAACAACGCCGGTTTTTTTCGTAATACTCGTCTCTGGACGCTGGCAGATTTCACAGAGATTTCCTTGTGCCTCCACCAGCGAATCGTATTCTTGCTGGGTCATTCCGTATTTGGTGCGGATATGACACCTTCGGGCAGCGGCAGAGTTTTTGCCTGGATTGTCTTTCTTCCACTTTGCGATGCGGTCAAGATAGCATCGTTTACAATAGGGCAAGAAATACCACTTTCCATTCCTTTGCTTGGCCTTGTAGAATTCGACAAGCGGTTTGTCCTGATTGCACAATCTACAGAATCTTGGACTCCCATTGAAAAGAATCCGCGTTTTGATATTCAACATTTCAACTTGTCCTTCAACTGCTGATAAAGATTGCGGGACACAAGACCAGAACTTCGGCAGTCAGAGCAGCCTTTCCCTTGACACATTGGACAGACAGCGGCAGGGCGATTTTCCTTAACGTGGTCAAGAAGTTTGTCAAGGTATTGCTGGACGAAGATCGCGCCGTCGGCTATGTCCTTCGCGTCAAAGAACGGGTAACGCTTCTTCCGCTTCTCGATACTGTCGGGAATGCGTGCGGCGAGGATCTTGTCGTTCATCGCCGCAAGCATGTCGAAGGTGTCCTGTATCCACGGATCGAAGAGAGCATCGCGGCAGCGCTTCGGAACCTCGTTCCCGAAACAGTCCTTCTCACCGCTGGGGTCTGTAGCCGTGCCTGCCTTTTTGTTGGGCTTACCTTCCTTGCGGTTCAGGTCGCGGCAATCGGGACAGTTGGCGCGAACGCCTTTCCGCGTGCAGGCCGGACAGAGTTTACGACCGGGTTTCGGCTTCTTCGCCGGTTGCTGACGACCACGCCTATCCGTGCGAGTTTGCCCGTTAGTCGATCCGTTATTGTCGCTGGTGCGCGATCGCGCACCAGCCTCTATCTCTTCTCGGACAGTGGCAACCAACTGATCCCCGACCTTACATTGCTCCGCAACCCATCGGTTGCTCGCCTGCGACCACTGCTCGTCAGTTAGCAGCGCCGTCACGGCCTTACGCTTGTCCTCATTGGACCTTCGCAAGCCGTGGTCGGAATTGTCACCTGCCGCGAAGATAATCGCGTCACGCTGAGTGCCTACGCGGACCTCGCAGGGCATTGCAGGTATTCCGGCTTTCTCGTGACCGATGTAGCGGTGGAAGCCACCCCCCAGCCAGTAATGCGCCCCGTCGTGGAAGACGACGGCATTCGGAAGTTTCCCGCCGCCGCGTAGCACATCGGCCAGTTCTTCGACGTACTCTTGGTCGATCTCTACGCGCATCTGTGTGCCGCCGTCGATCCTGATTTCACTGAGTAGCAGAGACTTATTCATCGGATAGATTCTCCGTGATAGTAGCCCATTGTTCGGATACCGCCGCCAGCTGCCGACGATGCGTCTCTTCCCGTTCGACCGCCTCTTGCCAGGCGTACTCGTCGCGGATGGAGAGGATGGAGTCTCGCACCAGACCGGCCAGTACATCCGGCGGGAGTGCGTCCAACTCCCACGACTCGCGGCCGTAAACGCGGATGTATTCAGCTGCGCGGCTGTCCGTGATCTTCGCCGGGTTCGGCGGTGGTTCGTATTCTTCCACCTGTTCCATGTTCAAGGCCAATCGGTTGAACTGCACGCCGCCCATGAACAGTTCAAGCCGCTCCGTAATGTCGCGGCTCATGTCGATCCCGCTGGGGTCGTGGTCACCGAAGTGGAAGATAACCGGCTTCTGATCGGCCTTGAGCCAGCCTTTCAACCGCTGACCGGCAACCCACATTTCCGACTGCGACGTGTAGCCACGGCAAGAGAAGTAGGGCACTTGCAACTCCTGACAGACCCGCTCGAACACACCAGCGAGCGCGTCTTTCTCAATCCAGATTTCAGGCCGGTGAGTCTGACTGGCCCACTTGTCGATGCGGAACTGATCCGCACAAGCCGAGATGATCGACGACGGAGAAGCCCAGCACGGCTGGCTCTTGAGGTTCCGGGTCCGATCTTCCATCAAAGCCCAATCGACCAGCCCGGCCAAGCGCGCGTCATTGATGACGCTGCCGAGATTCTTGTAACTCGGCATGGTGTTCGGAATCAAGTCCCTGGACACGAACTGGTAAAAAAGTTGACGGAGGGTAAGCACATACCCTTGGGCCTGATACTCCGCGAAGATCGTATTCGCGTGGTCGATGAGCGTCTGAGAGTTTCGGCTGAACTTCCGGGGCGTGTAGCAAATCAGAGGCATTGATGGACTCCTGTAATTGGTCCTAGTACGCGCCGCCGCCACGAAAGATGTCTCCCGCGACGGATATGCGTCCGTGACGACGGCGTTTCTCAGATTGTTTCTGTGGGTCTCTCGCGGGAGACTTCGGACATTAGAACGTGCGACCGGCCCGCTGTCAACGGCTTTCCGCCAACGCAGCGGCGAATTCCTCAACTTGCCGGTCGAAGTCTGAGTCGCCATTGAGAATCCATTTCAAAAAACGGATTTGCACGGCCAGCGCGTAGCAATCCTTGCAGCGGTGACAGTCCGCTTGCAGTTGGTAGGCTTCCTCGCACATGGCCAGAAACGCTCGTAATTCCCGTTCAGACTTCACTGGACACCTCCAAATCCTTGAGATATTGACGCGCCCGTTCTTTCGTGACTCCCATCTCCGCTCCAATCCTAGTCAACGTCAAGCCCTGCGACCGCAACTCGGCTGCTCTCGCCCGGCGCTCCATGTTCTTGACCGGAGGAATGTAAGGTGGTTTCGGCGGTTTCGGTTTTGCCCAATGGCGTCGTCGCGGGACGCCAAGCCTGTCGAGTTTTCCATAGATCGTGTGGAGTTTCGATCCGGCAATCTTCGCCAGTTCGCGGTACGTCGCCCCGGCGTTGCGGCGAAACTCAAGCTCCGTGTCGCTGATTTTCAGGTGCTTGGTCATCCGGCACTTCCTTTCACTTTCTCGAATGCTTCCATGAATCGGTCCCAGAATTCGTTGAGGGCGACAGCGAGCTTTTCGGTGTCGGGGCCGCGCTCAACACGAATGAGCAGCGGCGGTAGCCCTGGACTGTACGAAAGGAACCAGCACACCGGCAAGCCAGTCACCAAAAGATGCCCCTGACATTGCCAACGATAGGCCGGAGGCAAGCCACCGTTGCGGAGGTATTCCACTTGTGTCTCGGCTTGCGGCGCCTTGAGTTCCAATGCTCCGGTCGTAGCCGTTTCCGTGCCAACCAAGGCGTCCGGCGATGCGCCGTATCGTCCGCTGTCGTCCAGGCAGAAGCCACCGTTGTAAACCTCAAGACTGGTCTTGAAGCAAAAGTAAGCCCGTGCTTCGGCCTCACATTGGGCGCCCCAACGCATCGCCCTGTTGGTGTAGTTCTCGACACCTTCGGGCGGGATCAAGGAAAGCCTTTCTCCCACAAGCTGATTGATGAGTTTCTCCTGCTGGGTACTCGGCTTGCCTTCCTTCGGCGTCAGAATCATGTCGAACCGGCTCGCGGTAGGTACACCATTGCGGAGTTTGAACCAAGGCTCTTCGCCCTGGATCACGTCGAAGTATTTCACGTCGGCCTCCCTTCTGGTGGGTTGATTACCTCGGCGATGCCGAGACGCTGCCATTCGACGGCTATCCAGCCTTTTTTGAAGCCAACCTTCTCGGCGAGTGCGGCGACGTTCTCGAACTCCCGGCAGCGTTCGACCAGCTTCGGGACGAACACGCTGGCCGGTTGACCCTGAACGCCCGGAATCATTTTCAAGGTTCCGCAAATCGCACAATGGAAGTATCCCATCGTGTAAGTCACCATCACGTTACAGCACGTTGGGCAATTCATGGCTCGTCATCCTCCAAACAGGGCCGGTACAGCCCCGAACCGCGGCACTGGCGACAGCCGAGAGCAGGATCGGCTCCTCCTCCGCTGCCGTGGCAAGCAGGGCACACGCTGGAATCGCCGTCAAAGTCTTCGTCCCATTCGTCCTGGGCCGGCAAACAGGCATCGTGTAAGAACAGTTCGGGATGGACACGGCTATTCTGCGGAGTCATCACCTGACCGCATTTGCCGCATATCGGCTCGTTCATGACTTGACCTCGTTCGCCTGTCGCCGCAGTTCCTGCAACGCCTTCTGAACGCCCTCGGCTGTCAGGTTCTCCAAGGTGTCCACGTTCAGCCACTTGAAGAATGCTGCGACCTTCTTTGAGTGAACCGCGACCGGCTTTCCCTCACCCATCTTGTCGAGCAGTTCGTTGATTTGCCGGATGTCCTCCGCATCGGCGTAGTGCGTCGTCGGTTCGCCGTCCAAGTCGGTGTCAGCGATGACGAGCGAGAACGCCTTGCGGATCATGTCCCGCTGTCCGTATGTGTTGCTTGAGACATGCCCTTGAATCGCGTTCATCACTTCGCCGCCCTTGGCTCCCTTCCCGTCCAGTGGATAGTCTCCCTGATAGCGCTCGCCGTGCCCCTCTCGGTGTCGGATGTCCAGGATGATCCGCGTGTGGTCCGGCAAGTGCGATTCCCCCTCTCCGAAGCTGAGCGAGAAGCCGTACTTGATGTAGAGAGGCTTGACGGCAGCGAGAACCGTCTCAAGACTGGCGTACATTTTGCCGGTGCGACTGTTCTTCGTCCCGCGGATGATGGTAGTCGTCTCACCCTGGCAAGCGTTCATGTCGCGGGCGTAAGCGGCCCTCGCAAGCCGATCTTCCATCTTGCACTTCAGGTCGATCAACTTCCCGATAGCGTCGGGGTCGATGACCCCCCTCGCCACGATGCGTTCAAGCCAGTCCATCTCGGACGGGCTTTCAACTAGGTCGGCCATAATTCCCTCTAGTAGTGTTGGGCGAACTCAATATTGCCACTTTGAATTACGTTAGCCGGAGCCGTCGCCAGAGCCATAGCCATAGCCAGAGCCGTCGCCAGAGCCGTCGCCAGAGCCAGAGCCATAGCCATAGCCATAGCCGTCGCCAGAGCCAGAGCCAGAGCCAGAGCCGTCGCCAGAGCCAGAGCCATAGCCAGAGCCAGAGCCATAGCCAGAGCCAGAGCCATAGCCAGAGCCAGAGCCATAGCCATAGCCAGAGCCATAGCCAGAGCCAGAGCCATAGCCAGAGCCAGAGCCAGAGCCAGAGCCAGAGCCAGAGCGAATCGGCAACACGAATTTGCCGCCGCGCAGTTCAATCGCGGTCAACTCGTCACCACCATGCTCCTCGAACCAATCGGCGGCATAGGGCCAATCGGTGGATGTAGGCCCTAAACAGAACAGCTTAAAGGTACGAAACAACAGATCATCCGTTGTTGGCATTGCGGCTGCGCTCCAGGTTCTTGCGGGCCTTGTCGGTGCAGAGAATCTTTTCAATCACATCCGACAGCTGGTTGAACGCTGTCGGTTCACTGATGCGGCTGTTCTCGCCGCAACCGTGGTTTGCCATCTCGTTCAGCGAGAACGCTTTCTCCCACCGCCAGATACGACGGCAGTCCTTCACGTCCACGGTCTTACCGTCCTGCGAGATTGCGAGGATGATCCCGCAATGCACGCCTGCATCCCGCGTCCGTAGGAGCATGAATTTATCGATCAGTACCATTTTCTCTCCTAGTATTGGGCGAACTGAAAGCGACAGGCTATTTACCATGCCATCCGGTCAATCCTTACTCGTTACCCGGCTCGCTCGTGGTTCAAAGCTCCGTTATTCCACCCCGCACGGAGCAACACGGGTTGTATGCCGCCGCGGAATCGGCGGGAGTGGTTCACTTCGGCAACGGCTTGCCGCGGAAATCGGGGATGCCGTGGTTCAGCTGCCGAGTCTCTGTCATTCCGGCGACGAACTCGGCCGGGTTGCGTGCCGCTTCCTCGACGGTCGGGGTGTAGCTCGGATCAGCAACGCTGGCTTTCTCGTCGGCTTCTAGAGCGAGCCGCAGACCCTCTTTGACAATCGACTTCCCGAACGCGATCAATTCCCCCGGCGTGTCGAGATGCAGGTCAAGCTCCCCTTTGCGGCTGTCGTCGATTGATAGGCAAACGCCGGGTTTCTTGCCGTTGACCGTTGAAGCCTTCACAGCGAATTTGTCGCCGCCAGTGGCGAACATCGTTACCATCATTTCAATTCCCTCCGAGTAAGAGCCAATTTGACTTCGGGAATCATTGCCAGCCGCATTTCGTCGCGTGGCGTTTCGTCTGCCCAATTCAAGAACCATCGCACCCCGGCGGGTTCTTGAAGCAACTGATCGCACTCATAGCAGAGCTTGGCGAACACTTCTTCGGCCTCGCAGACTTTGGCTTCCATAAAGCCACCGTGTTCAACCACGCCGCACAGTCCGAGCAGGCACGCGGCCTCAACTGGCCAATCAAATACGCATTGCAACGGCGGCGGCGTAGTCGTAGCGCCCTGCAAGAGACGGGGGTCGTCGTTGACCAACGCTTCAAGGCACGCCTCCAACTGCTCGCGGGATAGGAGCGGCGCGATACCGTCACGCCAGACCTTACGCCAGCTTTCCATCTCGTCATCCCTCCCCATCATTGCATCGAGAACAGCGGCCAGCAGGCTCATTGCCCACAGCACGGCCACAGCCAAGCAGACGTCGGTGAAAGAGTCGATTCCGCGTTCCTCCGTGTCAACGCTTCGCCACGAAACCGGCCTCGACAGCCAGCTTCGCAAACTCGTACCCACAGCGTAGCGTGCAGAACACGCCCTCCCCGTCATAGCCCCACTTACGGCCCCTGGCGATGCCAAATTCTGTGTCGAAATAGCGGTCAACTGAAAGTAACTCCCCGCAATAGGCACAGCGGGGTCTATTCGGTGAGGCGTTCAGTTCCTTGATCCTGGCCCGGCGCGTGCGGCGGGCGTCTTGGCTGTCCCTCGAGCGCTGAGCGTTTATCCGAGACTCATCGTTTTCTACGATTTCGAGAGTCATATTCTCCTCCGTGGGGCGAACTGTTACAGGGTGTGGCGATAGTAGTACGAGTAGGCAGGAATCACCAAATCTGTTTCACCGCGAGCCTGTCTCTTCGTGTATTTCCGCAGCACAGTCGGCGGGACGCGCCGCACTCGCTGCCAAGGCCCGTTCATGTTTTTGGATCGTTCCCAAAAAGCAGGTAGAGCGTTGATTGTGTCGAGCAATCGTTGCTGCTGCTCTTCGGTCGGTCGCAGGAAGTGCATAATTCCTCCGTGGGTACGGCCTCGCAATGGGGATTGTGCCGCAGCGGTGATTCCGCGCCCCAATGCGAGAGCCGTTGTTCGGTCAGGTGAGTTTCCGCAGGCACAACTCCGCGGGCCGCAGACGCGGCAAGAGACTATCGCACACGATTGCCGGGCGCGTCAAGCCCGGCTGTCGTCGAATTCTCCACTCGCAATCTCTGAACTACGCCAACGAATTCGTAGTTGCGGAACGTGCCGTCCCAGCGGTACACGCCGCCGGTTTCAGCCTTTATCGACTGAAGAAATTCAATTAAGGCGTCAAAGAACCACGGCGAAGAATCCAAGCCATTCAACTCGCATTCCAGCGGGGTCGGGTTTAGGGGGTCGCTGCCGAAGCAACCTAATGCGAACACGACGTATCCGCTGTACGTCTTCCCCTTCTTCGGCGCAAGATGCCCCCACGTCTGCGCCATAATTTGGGCTTTGTACCGGATTTCCCAGGGAGCAAAGGCATCTGCGATACATTGATGACTCATGGCAATTCTCCGGCCCGCATTTGCTCGCCCAGGGTGCGGTGTTCGCTCAGCATCCCGTTGAGCGCCGCGAGTCGTTCGTCAGGCGTGGCGTAGCGGTAGAGGCGTTCCATCGTCGGTTCAACGGGTGGAATGGCGTACCGATGCTCGGTCAACCCGCCCTTACAAATCTCGCTTCCTCCGACCTCTGTGTAGTGGCCGTGGATGAAACTCCCGTCCACGACTCGGACGAACCTCCGACAGTAGCGGCACTGTGCTTTCATCGGTTCCAGTCCTCCAAGGGAGCGGCCCAATTGCCGCCCCACGTACCATAGTTGATCGAATCACGCCACTCCGAAAACCTTGATGATCCACATCTTTCGTTCTCCGTGTTTCCTTCGTTCAGTCCACACCTATAGTATCGCAGATTAGCTATCCGGTGTCTACACCAGTTTAGCATTTTTGCGAAAGATTTTTAGTCGTGTCTGCGTATGGAGTTAGGACGCGGAATTGGATTTTTCGGCCAGAAGCGAGTCTAGAGATAGTCCCAGAACGGCCGCGATCCGGCAGACAGTGGACCAGCTGGGGTCGGGAGTCTGGCCGGACTCAATCCGGTAGACGAGCGTGTGGTGTAGGCCAGCCTGTGCCGCCAGCGCGTGGCAGGGGATGCCGAGAGACTTGCGCCGCTCGCGGAGCATAGAGCCGAGACGGGTCGGTGTGTAGGTGCGGAGGCGTCTCATATCGAGAGTGTATCGCATTTCGGCTAAGATTGCAACAACGAAAAAGACGGCCCGCACATGAAACAGCCCGCAGAGTGTAACCGTGGGAGAGGGGGAAGGTCAAGCGGATTCGTCTTACTTCTCCTCCTGTCGGTGGCGTGGCTCTACTGTCACCGATATGGAGCCTCGCAGACGGTCAACGCCTTCGATGCGAATGTCCATAATGTCAACCTTCGTCGCAGGATTCCTGCTCTTGATGTTAGTCAAAATGAGGGCGCGAATTGCGCCTTCGGAATAGTAGTATTGCTCGCTCACTTCTTCTGCCTCCGCCCGAGGATGCCGACGCGCGGGGCCGAAGTACCACAACCCGGACCAGAGCAAGCGGAGCCACCACCCCCCTGGAACGTCTGCGTATACGTCACGGTCGGCTCAGACGGCGGCACAGTCGGACACGGGCAGAACTCGCCCCACACATTGCCATTGAGCTTGCGGAACGCCTTATCAGCGAAGCGCCAAGCTCCCACTTGCACGCCGTCCTGAAACAGTCCGGCCTGCGTCCGGTCGTCGGTGTAGCGCCACTCGAACGGGGCGCCGGGAATGGTCTTGACAGGAGCAGGAACCGGCACAACGGCCTGGGCGAAGAGCGTGTCGCAGTAGCAACTCTTGGTGCATTTCTCGTTGGCATCACAGAAGCAGCTGTCAGCATCGCACCGGCAGGTGGAGAGGCACGGACACAGCGGTTTCTCGGCGAAGGGTAGAAACAGGGTCGCGGACAGGAGAAGACTCAACATGGAACGCTTCCTTTGGTAATTACATACTTGGTTCGTTAGAGCCAGCACGCATACTTGCTTCACCGGAACGACATGCCGACACCACCAACAGATGGCGCGGTAGAGGTCGATTCCTCCACAAGCGATTCGCCGCGCTTACCAGCAACGGCGCGAGCAAGAATCACCAGAGCCGCCGCGTGGTCCCTGTCGATGACCACACCCGGCTTGCATTCGCACTGGTGACGACGCTCAGAAAGTTTCTTCGGGACGATCTTGCCACACCACGGACATTCCTGACTTGTCCTGCGAGGATCGACGCCAACTGCCTGACCACCAGCATTTGCAGCTTTGTAGATCAGGCAGAAGGCGAAGAAGCCCCAAGCCGCGTCCATAACCGAACGCGCAAACTTATGGTTTCTCACCATATCGGTGATGTTTAGGCTCTCGAAAGCAATCAGGTTGAAACGGTTGACGATCTTCCGCGCTTCGACATGGCAGAACGCACGTCGTTGAGATGCGATTCGCTCGTGTTGCCTTGCCAGCCGTTGAGCAACCTTGCGGCGGTTGGCACTGCCTTCCTGTCGCCGCGATACCCGCCGTTGCAGAGAACATATCTTACGTTCAGCCTTTCGCCCAAAACGCGGATTATCAACCTTTTCACCGTTACTGAGCGTAGCGAACGAAGTCAGGCCCACGTCGATACCGATGCTAGTTTGCGTTTTGCACGGAGGAACCTGTACGCCATTGTCCAAGAGTATCTGCGCGTACCAGCCGCCCTCCCGATGGATAATCCGTAAGCCCCGTTGTTTGCCAATGGGCAGGAGTCGCCCACGACATCGGACTAAACCAAGGTTCGGAATGCGAATTCTGTCGCCACGCAAGTACGGTTGCACAAACAGACATTCGAGCGACCGATACCTGCGGTGCGAACGAAAGCGTGGAAAACCGACTTTCTTTTCCCCATCAGCTAGTCGTCGAAAGAAAGCCTTGAAACCATGATCCACCCGACGCAACGCATCGCGCTCGAATTCGACCGGCACAAGACGCAAGTTCCCCATTCGTCCACGCCATTCGGTCAATAATGATTGCTGATCCCGATAGCTGACGGATTCCTTACGCCGCTGGTACGCTTTAATGCGATGCTCCAACGCGCGGTTGTAAATCCAACAACAGGTACGCAACCATCGCTCAAGAGTCTTTTCTTGCGTGGCGCTCAAATACAGCTTGTAGGAATAGGTCAGGATCATAGTTAGAGACTAACACAATCTGTTAATAAAAGACAGGTCAGTAACTCGCTTCCTTTCGAGGAAAGTCATCGCCGCCGGGACACTGAGGAAACAATCCTCAACTCGTACGGCATCCCGGCGGCGAATCTACTCAATTGAACCAGGCTTATTACGCTGATTGATCTTTGCAAGCCGTTCCACTACACATCACCCGCCTTTCGGAAACAAACCACCTGCGAGGTTCCAGCTAAACAGGTGGATCAATTGGCGAAGTTGCATAAGGCACAGACCAGAATTGCCCGCAGTTGTGACAATGCCAATCCTCGTCGCCCCATTCACCAATAAGCTCGGTTCGCCACTTCGATACACAGTTTGGGCATCGCTGAGCAGTCAATCGGCAAAACAACCATAGCCCCGGAGCCAGCGGTAGGTATAGAAGGAACAGCAGGGCATTGATGATCGCTCTCATAGCACAGGCTCCAAACTGTACTCGCCGTCCTTGAGCGGGGCAACTCCCGCGAACGGCAGCAGGTAGTACAGGTTGACGGTTTGCGTGGCGAAGAGCAGGTACTTCCCCACAGTCACGCCGTCTAGATTGGTGAACAGGTACGGGCCGCTCGCGGGCGGGATCGGCCCCACGAGGCATTGGTTGTCCGGTTGCGTCACGAAGGTGTAGAGCATTTTTCACCTCGGGGCCGCTTCACAAGGAAAAAATTGCCAGGAACATCGCCAACGTCGCCGTGCCGTTGCTCACGGCCTGCAAATAGGCGACGAACAGCGCCCAATTGAACGTCGGGAACGCGAGAGCGACCTTGCAGCAATCGGCGATGGAGCAGTTTCCGCCGAGGCCGAAGATCGCCAAGAATTCTTGCAGCGTCGGAGTCCCGGACGCCACTGCGGACAGGAACGCGAGTAGCGCCGTCCACGAGAACCCCGGCACGACGGCCAGCTTGGAGGCGATGGCGGACACCTGCGCGTCCGACGCGCCGTGCTTGGATTTCAACTCGGACGCTTGGGAAGCGGTAGCTTGCATGGAATCTCCTTCGAGTAGTGGTGAATGTCCGGTCATGTGACTGGTAACAAAATCGTAAATCAATGAAGTTGCTTGGTTGAGGGCTTGCTCGTCTGCTCGAAACGGCGAGAGACACCGAGCGGCCACGGTATGACACGCCGCCATTAGCAAATCGTCTTTGGCTGCTCCTTCGAGAAAGGGCGAGACAAATTTCTGACAGGTACACTGGTGGTCCGCACGATCCACCCACTGGCACGCGCCCGCACCCTCAACGTGGTCGGTGCGCATGTGGTTGCAGGTCACACAATAGAATGGTAGCGTCATGCTCCAGCCTCCGATGGAATCGGCGTGAAGGTCACGTCGTAGTTCCCCGCCGGCAACGCCTCTCCGAATTTCAATTCGGTTCCTTCGGTTGGATAATAACTGCCTGACAGCGAAATCGTCGTGGTCAGCGTGTTGACCGGCGTCGTGGGGCACGGAGCGTCGTCCTGGGCCTCATCCTCCGCACGGGCCAAGTCCGCTTGTGTCCAGAGCATGTCAATTTCAAGCTGCTCCATCTCATCCTGAGTATGGGGGTATGCCGTGACGCCCTTGCTTGCCTCTTGCATCGCAGCAGCAGCACGTTCCCAGCGGTCGCGGCACTTGAACTCCAAGAGACGGAGCTTGCCCAGCAATTCATCGGTCATGCTTCACCGCATTCTTTGGATAAGTGGTCTGGTAGCCAACGTGCCGGTGAAACTTGCCATCCTTGGAAACCCACTCGCTGTAGGTGATGGTTCCTGTATGCCCGCGCTCAGCTTTGCATCGGCACAGTCCGTCGTGTCCTTTTTCGCGGATGCAAGTTTGATCTCCGAATCCGTGTTTGATGCCACATTTCATGGCTTCACCGGGGCGAATGACTCTTCCAACTCGCGCCGGTTGTACTCCAGTTGTCGATCCAGCATGGTTTGTCCCGGCTTCTTCGGCGGCGCCATTGGTTTCTGCATCATGTCGAGCAGCTGTTGCAACGTCGTCGTCGGCGTGATGGTCGTGCCCGGCGTTGGCACACCCATGAGCGTCTGCGTCGTCCCATCTTGGAACGTCGCCACGATCGACACGATGGGGTTCATACCCGGCGTCGGCGGGGTTGGGGGAATCGGCGGCACGGGAGGCACTGGCGGTTGCGGCGGGACAGGTCCAGCGGCAGCGATGCAGACGAACGCTTCGGTCCCTGCGGAGTCAGCACCCCACTTCACCCAAGCATATCCACCCGGCTCGGACGGATTCGGATTGACTGTGTTGGCACAGTTGCAGCCCCAACTGGTGTCCCAATTGTTCTGCATGATGCCAGCTCCCTTGGAACCATCCCCGTTGTCATGGTTGTCGTCCCACCCAACATAGCCAATCGCGTGGTTGATGTCCGTGCTGCTGCCGGTGATCGTGCAGCCGCCGCCGAGGTTGTCCCAATCACTGCCAGCCGCCGCCGCGATGCTGCAAAAGCCGTATGCCTGAATCGCGTTTTTGATGTCCTGGGTTGACGCGATTCCCGACGACGGACTGACCATCATCACGGATGACAGCGTGTACAGCGTCATGCCTGTCGTCGGCTTGCAAGTTCCCGGTGTGTAGCCGTCGCCACCATACTGAGCCACAGACGGCCAGCCAGCACTGGCAATCAGCTGAGCAACCTGTTGCTCGTCGCCTCCATCACAACCTCCTAGCTCTGGGTGACAGTCGAGGCCGAAAGACGGCGCGAGCATAAACTTGCCATCCTTCGGCACGACTCCCGCAACCATCTGTGCCGACGCGCCAGCCTTACAGCCTGACCACATGTAGCAGTCACCGCAGCCGTCTTGATTGCCCACGGGCGGAATGACACCTTGCACGCGGGCGTCATAGACCGCTGCCGTGGCAACCGGCAACGCCTTGCGAATGTGACCGTACTTCGCCTCGCTGATGCGGTGGATCGCGTCGCGGACATGCTTCGGTGGCAACTTGAAACCGCGGCCGTGCTTCTTGAGGTCGGCCTTTGGCTTGGCCTTGTCGTCGGCCTTCTTCGGATCGACCTGGGCAACCTGTTGGACGCCGGGGCAGCAGCCGGGCACTTTCTTCTCAACGTCCTGCCGGGCATCGACGAACGACAACGCGACGAACACGAAAGCGATAACAGGAGAGAACAGAATCACACGCTTCATGGATGCTCCTTTGTTTTGGGATAGGGGGCGATGGATATCGTCGAAAGTCACGGCTCACCCGTTATAAATTAGGTGTAGGGACAACACCCCTAAGAACAACACCGTTGCTCCCACGGGCAGGATGAAATACAACGGGTTCAGTCTCAGGTACGCACTGATCGTTTCTCGCCCAGCCAACCACAGTACGAAATTGCACGCCCCGGCCCCGGCGATAGACCAGAACACCAGAGCGATTGCGGTCCAGTAGACGTAAGGAGCCATGTGTCTCTGTTGGTCAGGGAAGTAGGGCGGCGCCATAAACCATTGGCAATCGCAGACGGTGCAAGCGTTGCCGTTGGAGTGTTGCTCTCGTGTGTGGCCACAGTTGGTGCAGTTCATTACGCCACTCCCGCCAGCAGCAACATCGCACTCATATCGGCATCGCTTCTGGTATGTATTCGCCGCTGGCCATGTCCACAACGCCGTAATGCCCCAGCGGGTCTTCCTTATAGCATTCCGTCCAACGCTTGACGGCTTCTTCCTTGACGTGGAAAACCCGTAACGTCTTCCACGAGAGCGTAAGCAGCATTTGCCGAAGCTCAAATACGCCAAGGGTTTTCGGCGACAAATCAATCACCATCGCCGACACTTCGTTGTAGAAGATGCCCGACCCATACGCTGGTTGCCGCGTAAATACCCTGCTACCACAAACAAGGGCGGCAGGGTCGGAGGAAACGTCAAGATCGGCGACCTTGGTTGTCTGATCCAGCATCGTCAGCGTCACGGCACTCATCGCGCCACCCCCGTCAGCAGCAACACCGCGAACACCGCCCATTGCAGCCCGATTTCGAGCCACAGCACGACGGCCAGCAGCAGCAGGAACTCGGTCGCTCTCATGATGGCCCCCTCAGACAGCACAAGATGATCCCCAGGATGCAGCCGAGCAGGTATTCCAGCCAGTCGTACACACCATCCTGATAGGAGTCGCCCTCCCACCACGGCTGAAGGTCGAGCCAGAACTCTTTCCAGGCAGCTACGGTAAGGACAGCACCACACGGCCACCACATTCCGCCCCAATGGGCCGCGAACTCTACCACCACAGCGGCGCAGAGGCAGTGCGCCATAATACAAACGAAGGGAAGTTCCCCGACCCATGCGAAGTACGGCGGGTTCAGCGGATCGCGGTGGCGGCGTGTAAACCAATTCGGCGGCTTTCGTGGTATCGGCGCTCCATGTATCACAACGTCCCGCACCCGTTGGTGAAGCTCTTCCGGCGTCAACGTGCCGCCTGACTCCGTGTCAAGATGGTCGATCAGGTCGGGGAGGTCTTCGGGATTAGTCATTCGATTGCACCATTCCTGATAAAACCATGCCAGCAAGGTGTTACCACGTCATGCGTTCCCGTCGTGAAACCGGAAGCGTCGATGGACGGGCCAAGCGTCAGGGTGTCAAAGGTTTCCCCGGTGCGATTCCAATGATACTTACACCCTTCCATCCTCTTGCCACCGTCAACAGGATTGGCGAAAGCTACCGCCAACCGATGCGTTCGGTGAATAGGACAGTCGAACGAGATGCCCATTCCGTGTCGGGTCAAATCGTCGCACGTCCAATGCGGGTCCAACTCCATCAATCGCATCGCAACCGTCCTCTCCCGTTGCACAGGTGACACCGCCGGAATACGCCCGCTACCTCTGTATTCTCGATCTTTATGCCGTAGCACGCCGGACAGCGAGAACCGTGCAATATCCCCTGCCACAGATCGTGCAGCAGCAGGTACGGAATCACGATCAGCCAACCGAGACATCCCATCACGGTTTTCACCCGCCGCATCGCGCGGTCATTTCCATGTGGTTCCGAATGCCTGAGAGCAACCCGGTGGGCACGCTCGGAGGCGAAGCATTGGTGGCCAGATACCACACGCACAGTGGCGGTTGCGGATACAGAGGCGGCAGCGATTGCGGATAGAAGATCACCGGATACACTGGCCGTGCCTCCAGATAAGCGATACGCGCCTCCGAACGCGCCAGCCGTTCTTCGAGGTCCGCAATCCGCTTGAGCAATTCTTCTTGGCTGGTCTTCATGGTCACGTTCCCCTTACGGCGGCGTCTTCGCGTCGATCTTCTGAAGCGCCTGCTTGTTCTGCCGGGCGATGTTTTGGTTCGTCACGATCTCTGACAGGAGCCGGTCGTACCGCGCGTCAGCTTGCTCTTGTTGCTGTTGGAACATCTGCATGGCACGTTGCTCGCGTTGCGGCCCGAGGTATATCACGTCCACGAACAGCATGACCGTGATGCCGCCGACTGCCGTGCCCTGTGCGATCTTGGCCAGCAAACCGGTCATACCGTTGACGGGCGTTTCGGACTGTGCGGGTTGTGGTATCCCGTTGCTCATTTCTCTTCGTCGGCCTCCACTTCTTCGCTCGAATCTTTCAGAATAAGAGCTTTCAAAGCTTCCTTTTCCGCCTCCGCTGTTTTCCACATGGCGAAAAAGAAGACGGCGAGGACAAACAGGATCGCCGTAACTGTCTGGGATAATACTGATGTGTCGCCGTCGGTCATGTCACACCTACTAAATCGACAGTCCACTGCCGGCGAAGCCGAGTGAGATGGCGAACAGAACGATTGTCGTCCAGTAATAGAAGTCGGCATCGCTCATGGCTCACCAGATCGACGGCGGACCACCGGGAGGTCCACCAGCGGAGAAGACGCGCCAGGCGAGATAGCACAAGCACAACAAACCCAAAATGCCGAAGATGACTGTGGCGAAATGGGCTATCTCAGCTGGCAATCCGAGCATCGGAATGACCTCGTGTAATCCGTAAAGGATTATCATGAGCATCAAACAACCGAGCAGAAACACACCGGCAGCCCGAATCACGTTGCACCTGTCTTTCGCAAGAGAAGCAATGGCCCGGCCCTCCGTCGCCCTATCGGAGAAGCCGGGCCGCCTGTCGGGTTGGTGACAGGCACACCGTTCGCGCCCGAGGACGGTGTACGCTACTGTAAGGAAATCTGCAACGTCGTCGGCACTTGCAACGGCGGCACGGGGCAGATACACGGCAGCTGGTTAGTGAACGGGGAACCCGGCGTCGGCGCGTTGTACGTCTCAGTACCCGTCAGTGTGAACGTCCCGGTCGAATTGGCCGGAAACGTGACCGTGAAGTGCAGATCGTCCGCACCGGGAGCGACGACGACGCCGGGAACCACGTTGTCCACGGTCAAATCAGTCGTCACGTCTGTCGGCGCTGGAGGAGGATTCATCGGGTTGCCGTTCTGATCCAAGGTCGTGAACACGATCCCGGTCGTGTCCGCCGTCAGCTGTACCGGCGGTTCGGCCTTCTTCTTCGCGGACTTCGGGTAGAGATTGGCCTTGATGGTCTTTGGCATGTTCGAGACTCCTTGGTAGAAAAAGAACTTTCGTCTTGGATCCATTCTATCAACTCCCGACTGTCGGAGAGATGTCGAGACCGGAAGGCGTCTGCGGTGACGGCTGATCCTCTGCCGCGATAGAGGCCAGTGAGGACGCGATAGAGGCCAGCGCCGTCACCGCACTGCTCAGTAGCACGTTCTGCGCGTCGAGCCTCGCCTCGATACCTTCCAACGCCTTCACGATCTGCCGTTCATCGTCGGCCAATGTGGGGTTATTGCTCATGTTTTGTTCCCGTAGGATTGTGCGTCAGTGAACCCCTTGCACACCATGTCAGGCCCCGTGCCGTCCAGACTACCGCTCTCGTGACAGAGCATCACGACTGGATCGCCTGGTTCCTTAGCTGCCGATACGTCCCCAGACGGTTTGCCCGCCGCGAAAGGACAATCACGACAAATGGTCTTTCGTTGAAATTCCCGAATCTGTGCGCTCACAGCTCTTCTCCTGTTCGCTCAGTATCCGCTGCCGGTTGACGTAGAAGGTTCGGATCGCCTGTTCCATCAGATTCTCACCGATCATCAGCGGCGGCTCGTCCGTGGTTACCCGGCGGATAATCTTGTACCGCGGTTCGTCGGTGAGCTTCCTACCCATAGCGACCTCACGGTTGCTTCTCCTTCGCCGCTTCCGCGATCGCTGCCGCCGCCTTTGGACTGATTTCGTCTATCCTTACGGACTGAGGGGTCGTGGGTATTGTATCAGAATTTGTGATGGCTTGCGTCAGAGCCAGTTCCGCGGCGATCTGCTGAGCCTTCAAACTCTCGAAATCAGCCGCGAATTGCTGCTGCTCGGACACGGGAGAATTGTGACTCGCAGGCACAGCGGCCAAGAGCGCTGCCCCAGTCATACCCTTCGAGGCCAGTTCCGCTTTAGCTGCGTCCTTCCACTCATCGACGTTCTTCTCCGCGAGCTTTTGCATGGAGGCTAGTCGCTCTTTCAAGTCGCTGATTTGGTTCTGGAGCGCCGCAACGTACAACCGGAATATTGTCGTCAACGCCAACACGATAGCGCCGATGATGCCGCTGACAACGGCCAGCGTCGCCCCGTTCATGCTGATGTCGCCCATCGCTCACCCTCCGTTCGTCGCCTTGATGCCCATACGCTCACGGGCCGTGTCGTAGGCATCCCGCAACTCTTGCAAGCCTTTCCCGAAAGCAGGCAAGCACCTATCGTCACCCCAATCGTCCAGCAGCACGGAGAACAGTTGCCGTATCCCGCTCTGGTAGGCGTCGTCCAGAGCGGTCTTTTCCAGTCGTTGTTGTGTCTCATTCACTCTAATGCTCCTTCCCGCCCGAAATGCTGCCTCTTTTCCCATCACGGTAGAGGGATACCGACGCACTTGGCCATGTTCTGAATCAGCCCGGCGGCTGGAAAAAGAAGAGGTATAGCCATGTTAGGTGCATAATCTATTCTCTAACGCAGCTAGTGCCGCCGCGCCCTATGCGATCCTCCGCAGCAGCGACTTCCGCCGGTAGATGGCGGCGCTGTCAAAGTAGTCGGCGGCGATCTCGGCTGGTGACAGGGCGCGGTTGTATATTTTCGGCGTGTCAATCATCCCGTTGACGAAGAACGACCCCGCGCGACCGCCGATGACGCAAGGGTTCGTGGTGTTGGAAATCGCCCCCGTGTAAGTTCCTGATCCCTGCAACGCGCCATTGACGTAAAGCAGGATGTTTGTCCCATCGTAGGTCGCCGTCAGGTGATACCACGTTTTTAGACTCAGGGAACCGGCCAGGATCAAGTCGCCCGTGCTGCCCATCGACAATTCGAGTCGGGTGGTGTTGCCTAATAGCCGCAATTCGGTTGGGTTGCCGGTCGTGGTCACGCTAATAATCATCTGGTATGTGCCGGTCAAGGCGTTGCACCCGAACCACGTCATCAACGTGAATTTACTGAGCGCCGGTGCGGCTTTGGCCAGTGGGTAAGTGACGTAGCCCGTGCTGCCATTGAAGTTCAAAGTCCAGCCGCTCGGCCCGCCCGTCCACGTCACGCCGCCGCTGAGCGTCCCATTGTTGCCGTTGCCGCTCTGGTCATAGACCGTCGTGCCGCTGCCTTCAGTGAACGGCAGACCGAGGGCGAGGCCGTTGGTTACCGGCTTCTGGCGCTGCAACATGGGGCTAATTGGCTTGGCAATCATCAAGAACCTCGTGCGGCTTGCACGTCAAGAATCTGAACGTGGACACCCCAACCAGTCAGAGACAAAGCGCGACTGGTGTAGGTCGTGCCCAGCGCCAGCAAGGCAGCCAGCTGAGTCGGCGTGACGAACCCGATGGCGACCAACACCTGAAGCATCCCGCTACCTCCGTTGATCGCAGGATTCGTGAGGTCCAGCGGTTCGGACATATTAAGCATCTTGATCGCGGCCTGACAGATGCTTTGAACCATCTCTGCTGGTACACCACTAATGGCTGTCGCCTGCGTCTGCCCGGCGTTGACCAGACCCAGCACGGACGGCGCTGCCCATATCAACACTTGTGACATGGGAACGCTGCCGAGTACGGCGATGGTTGTAGCATTCAATGATGCCACGATCTGAGCATCAGTCATCGTGGCATAGCCGATGCCGAGCGGGTCATTGAGTAATTCAGTCTGCAAAAACAAGCCAGCTGGACTAAGCATCACGTCACCACGTTAATGTCAGCACTGATGAAGGTTGTTTGTCCGGTATTTCCACCGTAGATGATTTGCAAGCCGCGATAGCCCGGTGGAATCTCCATGTTTAGCGGGTAAGTCGTGCTGCCAGTCGTGCCCGCGTTCAACGGGCCGCCAAAATTATACCACACTGGCGCTGCGAACGAGTTGGCTACCTGAACCGTCGCTGAACCACCGACGCTTGGCGAGGAAGAACCGTTGTAGATCGCCATGTTCAGCGTGATCTCGACCGGCGCCCCATTAGTCCATAGGTTGATCGCCGATGTGGTGACGTTGGCGCTGCTGGCCCCCATCGTGGCGCTGCCCAGGATGGACGTGTAAGTGCCGGTATACACCGGCGTCATCGTGACCGTATCCGTACTGAGTGACACACGGTTGGTTGCCCCAGGCGTCGTCTGATCAATTCCCACCTTGCCGACTATTTGCGTGCTCGCATTGAGCGAGACGGAGGAGTTGCCGGTGAGCGACACCGGCACAGTCGATGCACCTAGCGAGAATGTCGGCGTCCCCGTGATACCTACGTTCCAAGTACCCCCTTCGTAGACCGTTGCGGACCCAAGCGGCGTTGAGGCGGAACCTGCCTCCAACACGACCGGCCACGGCGAACCTGTCTGGGAGACAGGAAGCGTTGACGAGCCGAGCGAGAACGTCGGATTGCCGCTCAGTGAAATCGTACCGCTGACTGGTTGCGTTGCTTGGAAAAACGTCCCACTGACCGGAACCGTGCCGTTTATGCTCACACTACTGTTATTCAATGTGGCCGACACACTGCCGTTGACCGTGACCGTACCCGAATCGACGACGACGTGATTTCCACCCGCCGCGAGCGATACGGACCCTGCCGTGAGCGTGACGCTACTGTTTCCCTGAAGCGTGGCCGATACTGACCCGGCCACCGTGACCGTGTTGTCCGTCGCTACCGCTACCCGCTGCGTCCCGGTTGTCGTAGTGCCGCTGCCAACGGCAATGGCGGCGCTGTTGAGTTGCACGACATTCGTCGGCATCCCAGCTGTCAGATTCACGTCCTGCGTCGTGAAGCCGTTCGTCGCATCACCGCCGATGATGTAGAAGAGGTTGCAGGACGCGCCCGTGAAGATGCTGCTACCCACCACGATCGGGTACTGGAGGAACTTCGGACCCACCCCTACAGGTAGGCTCGCTGTCACCGATGATGGTGTGTTGTTGGCCACGTAAAACCTCAACTAATCCCGAACTGTGCCGCCCAGCGCGTGTTCCAGGCCGCCATTTGCGCCGGCGTGTACACCAGCGGCACGCTATCAACGCCGATCACATACCAATCGCCTGCAAAGCGCTCGGCAATCGTCGTGCCCCCAGTGTTCTGAGCGCCGACGTAACCTTGGGTGAAGGTAAACGTGTTGGCGCCGATGGAGAACGTGCCATCGCCGACACCGTTCAAATAGAAATTGCCATTCCCCGAACCGTCGATGGTCAGTCCCACCATCTGCGGGACTGAGGTAGACAGCGACGTGTTGGACACGCCAAGGTTGGACACAAAGGCTTTGTTAAGTGCTTGCTTGGCCGAGGTCTGGGTGATCTGCCATTCGATGCCACCGACAGTCCCGCTGAGAATCGCCATGTTGCCAGCCGCCACGCCTGCCGCAGACGGCTTGAGAACCGCGATGTAAGAAAGCGGCGGCGCACTGAGTCCCGTCGTCATCGTGCAAGTGCCAGTCGAACCATCCTCGCGCACGGCGGGCCAGCCGTTGGCGACGTTGCCTTCGAGCAAGACACTGCCGCTGCACGTCAGATCGTTCTTCGCTGGGCCGGTGTCGAAGATATTCGTGAGCGTCCCGCCGGAGACGATGCCGTTCGGTGTGAATACCGCTTGCCAGAGCGAGACAGGCTGCGTCGGCGCCGCAGGTAGCGCAGTCGGTGGCGTGAACGGCGTGAAGGCTATCGCGTCGGTCAGGATTTTGCCGCTCCCATCATTACATTTGATCCGGGATATCTGGTTCGTCGTCGCGGGCGGCGTGCCGGTGAATTGAGCGGCTATTTCGGCGTCCGAGAGGTAGCGATTCCAGACGTTCAGTTCGCAGAATTGGGCATTGGCGTAAGTGCCAGCGCTATCCACCAATTCATCGACGCCGATCAGCACGTCGTTAACGAACGTCGTCGGCGCCCCGGCGAAGGTAGAGGAACCGTCCGGTGAACCGTCGAATGCGAACCCAACGGTCGTATTCCCGCCAGCCACGTTGACACGCAAATGCGCCAAATGCCAGGACGCGGTTTGCGCGTGTGCCGCCGTGCCGGTCACGTCCTGATTCGACCCGGCAATGCTAATGTCGGAGCGCAGCTTGTTGGCCGGAGAAGCGCCGCTCGCATTCCAGTACAGGGCATATTCCAGCAGAGAGGCATCGGCCGAAGACCGCTTGGAAAACAGCGTCGTCAGCTTCGTCCCATCGTTGCGCTTCACACAAGCCGACAGGGTGAAGCTCGTCGTAAACGCCAGATACTTTCCAGGTAGACAAGCGTACTGCGTCCCCGTGCTGTCGCAACCGATAGACCACGTTTGACCGGGCAGAAATGACGGAGCGTCGGCAATCCACGTTGGCCCGAAGTTCAGGAATGCGGGCACGCTGGCCACGCCGTCTTGGTTGCGATTGCTGCTGTTGGCCGCGTTGTAGACGATGTTCAGCGAGTTGTCGGCGTTGAGTATCATTCCGCAACTACCCTGACTCCCGGCAGTCCAGCCGATGGAACTGGTCGAGAGTATCGTCTTGAAGAACATCTCGTTCACGCCGTCCGCACTGACGAACACGGCGTTGTTCGGGATGTTGTCGGTCACGTTCCAGACCAACCCCGCATATTGCAGGTACTCCGGTTGCTCCTTGACGTAGCCCTGCGGCGGGCTGGCATTGCGCTGAGCCTGCGTTACCCCAGACGAGAGCGACCCCAAACCCTGTTTCGTCCAGCTGCTTAAATTAGTCGATACGGCCAGCGCATTGGCCCACGCGCCGGTGAGGTTGTTAAACGTGGAATACTGCATCAGCCAGCCGCCACTGGCATAGGGAATCACCGACGCTGCATAGACGCCGTTGCTGCCCTCCCACGGCTGGTCGGGGACAAGGACGGGGTTGTTCACGTCCTCCGTCCAGGTGATTAGGTCCGGGGATGTGTAGTGCCCGAGCGCACACGTTGAACCTTCAAACCCCCAGTAGAAATTAGTGTTGAGTACACCACAAACATAGATGTGCCACAGGCCGCCGGAGAGGATCGGCTTGGATGGCGCAAACGAACCACCAGCATTCCACCTGCCCGCGGCGCCCAGGCCAATAACCGTGCCGTGCGGCGTCCAGGTGTTGGCTCCAGCGGGGGACGTGTATCGGACCAGGACTGGGAAGGGATTGGCGACGTTGTTGAATGTCACTGGCGCCGTCATGATCCAAGTGTCTGTCGTGCCATCGGTCACGGCCTTGCCGTCCCGTAGTTCGCCGTTGGTGGGATAGGACGTGCTGCCAATCGCAATCAGTGGGTTACCCGCGTTCGGCGTGGGAACGAGGATCGTGGAAGGCGTGGAGAGCAGGACGCCGGGGTTGGAACCGTACTTGCCGAGCGTGACCGATGACGAACCGCCCCCGCCTTGGTTGCTGTCGATCCTCAGTCCCATGTACAAGCCCATCGGCATCGGACCGGCCCTCTACTTTTCCAGGTACTCTTCTGGCAACCATGACACAAACTCGCTCAGCCGCGGGATACTGCCGATGTAATAATCGCGGCAACCCGGCGAACAATAACCGAAGTGCCGGAAGTCTGCTCCGGCTGCCTCGTAGACACAGCCGCATTGCCGACAGCGCTTCAACTCGCCACTTGCTAGAGCTTTTAGACCACGCTCGTTTAGAATTCCATTGGTCATATCGGACCGGCCCTCTCAAACAGCCCTGCCTTCGGTAACGTGCCACGCATCGACGCGGTTATCCGCCCATGTCCAGACGATACCGCCAAGCCACGGTAGCCAGCGTAACCAACACCAGCGACGTTTCAACCACAGCGCGAGACGTGGCCCTCTGCGTACAATGTTAGGACAGTATACCACTTCGGAGAATGCCGTGCACACGATAACCACCGTCAACCCTTGGTCCGAACCACAGCAGCCCAATCAGCCCGTATGGGTGCAACTTCTGCCGGACTTCACCCACCGCCTCTACGTCCGCCTGATTGCGGAGAAGGAAGGCGGTTTCTCAGCCATCGCTCGCAACCTCCCCGGCGTGGCCAGCCAGGGCGAGACGGAGGCGGAAGCTCTGGCGAACGTCAAGGAAGCCGCTCTGGGCTGCATCGAGCAATACAAGGCGGATGGGAAGGAGATTCCCTGGATCGAATGGGAACTGGTGTCGCCTGTAGATCGCACAGTCGTTGTCAACCTATTCACGGAGTAGTCCCATGCACCTACCGAGTCTGTCATCTTCATTGGCCCCACAGTTACCGAAGCTGCTCGATAGTCGCCCCTACATCGTAAGCGATAGTCCCTGATCCGGTCACCAGTGTGGTAGCGATCGTGATCGTCGTTCCTGATTTAACGCGGATGTTTATGGGTGCAAAAGCGAAAGCTCCTACTGTCGAGACATTGGCCGAAGTAACTCCCGTTGGGAAGAACGCCTGCGTTCTGCTCGTGTTCGTCTCATCCGTGTATGTCACTTTGACCTGAATCACGTCCAGCGTGACAGCGGTAACAGTCAGGTAGACCGCCACCCGATACGTTCCATCCGCGCTGGTCGTATAGGCTACCACTGAAGCGACTGCCGCAGTCTGGCCAGTTAGATCGGCCCCTGCAACCACTGAAGGCAGACCCGATGGCGCCGGCCCCCAGAAAATGCTGTTGCCGTCTGTCGTGATGACATAGTTGGCAGTCAGTCCCATGTTTTAGCCGATCTTTTCCCAATTGATACTGGTTGCCGTGTGGACGAATAGACCGGCATGAATGATAGCCAGTCCCGTTGCCGAATGACCTCCATTTTCCTCATGCCCGTACAGGCTGATAACCGTTGGACCGATAGCAGTGTACGAAATCGGCTGTATCGTTAGCGTCTGGTAAACTTCGATTCCGGGAGTCTGCATTGTGGTGAGCGCTTGAGTCGTCTCGATGTATTGCGAATTGGTCGAATCGTAGAGGTACAGAACGATCCGCTCCTGATTCGGCATGGGTATACTGGCAAAGTAACACAAAGCCTGCGCGCTCAGCAAGTATATGCCAGCCGCCGGTAGCGTTAAACTGAAAATTACCGTGTCCGAGGCTGTTAGAGTGTAGTTCGTGGACAGTGCATTAGACCCTGTCGTGATGCCGCTTGCCGGCGCCGTCGCCTTGATCTTCGCCCGGTGGCCCGGCGCATCTTGTGTGACCGAAAACGACACATTGCCTGGATTGTCCTGGAAATCGGCAATTTGCGCCGCAAACAATGTCGTCGAATCGTCGTTATGCTCGAACCCCTCCCCGTCGAAAGTCGTCAGTTTGCCGCCCGAAACCGGTTCCGTGATGATGTCCACATACGAGTAGGCCGGAACCGGCACGAACGCGTTGTTGAACACCGGCGACGAAGAACCTGTGGGCAACAGCACCCCACCCAACAGGTAGTAAATTGCTATCGTCGCCGTGCCCGGCGTATCGCCCCCGCCGCCGCTGACACAAGCGGGAATCGCCGTGTTGCCCGTGTACCCTTTGAGCGTCTGAGAGGCCACATTGACTGTGACCGTATCGTTGCCACCGGCCCCCGGCGTCAATGTGACTGTGGCAATGCCGAGGCCGACGAACGCGATGGACTCCGCGAATGAATCAGAGGAACCAAACGAGTCGGAGACGTACAGCCCCGAAGTGATCGTATCGCTGCTGCGGAACACTCCTGCGGACGGCGTGTCCGAGGCCAGATTCATCTTGATGTTCGTGCCTGCTACCAAATTGAGCAGGTTGAACTTGTACGTCGGCGAGGTCGTGTTGATTTGAACGCTCGTGCCGCCGACAGGCCGCAGCGTGTAGTGCCCGATATGGCCGACATTATCATTGGCCAGCGTGACCGTGAGCAGCGTCGTGTCGGCCGACTGGATGTCGATATTCGGCTGGGCGAAGGTGGGATTGCCGCCCTGGACGGCCATGCCCTCACCGGAGAAGGGCGCGAAGTAGGTCGATGCGTCGCCGCCCAGCACCGCCTCATCGAACTGAGTCCCCGGTGTCGGCGCGTAGGAGTTGTTGAAGACGGTCGTCACGGAGCCGGTATCGGTCAACACCCCACCCTGGAGCGTGTAGATGCTGCACGTCGCGCTGCCCGGCGAATCGCTGGCGCATGCCTGAATCCCACCGGGCGGCAACTTGACTTTTAGCGTCCACGAATCGGATGAGAAGGTGTCGTTGCCCGCACTGCCGCCCGTTCCCTTGCTGTATTTAAGCCCGTAGCCGACTGTGATCGTGGACGTGTCAGGGTCGGTGTTGACGTTATCGGTCGTGGTCAGTGTGAAGGTCGTATCGTTGGGAGGCTGGTAGAAGAAGCCCCACGATTGGCCATCCTCAAGAGGCCAGAACAGACAGATAGCGCCGGTCTGAGCGGAGTCTGAACCCACCGGAACGTGTTCGTTGCCGTTGAGTTCCAGGGCATTGAACGTGGTCGGGTCATTAACCCCTCCCATGTAGGTGAAGGTCGTGTTCGATGGGGAGACGGTCAGCGAAGGGGGCGGACCGCCGTTGTAGAACGTCTCCGTCGAGAAGGAATACCACGGGTAGCCGCCCCCGCTGAACTGCCCGGTGATCCGTCCCAGAACGTGCTGTGGCGTGGTGTTGAAGTTGGACGTGCCTCCGGCGTCTTCCCAGCTGCCCACGTCCTCACCGCTCACGTCGGCCCGGAACGGCGGCGTCAGGCGCTTGGCCTCCCGGTCGAGACGGCGCAGTTCGTCCAGCTGAGCGCTGTTGTGCAGCGGCCAGTCCTCTTTCTTGAACTGCGGGTGTGCAGGCGTCTCTTCGCTCATGTCTGTGGCGGCCGAAAGAGGGCGGTGAAGTCCATGACCGGAATGACGAAGTTGCCGAGCGATGAGGCCAGAGTCGTATTGGCGTAATAGACGCGCAATTCTCGATAGTCGGCAACCGCCTTGCCTCCGCTTCCTGTACCGGCCAGCGGCGGCAAGGGCGCTAAGACGCGGCGCCAACCACCGAAGACGCCCGCTTGAGGTCCGTACTGAACGACGTTGGGAGCCACCAAAAACTTATGCTCCATCGAGCAACCCTGTTCGCCGGTAATTAGCTTCCCGTAGTTCCGCGGTTCGGCCCCGATGTAGAGCGCGCAGTAGGGGGGCACATTCCAGCCGAAGGGGTCGAAGTAGACCGAAGTCATGGCGCCGATGGTTGCTAAAATCGTCTGCGTCGGCACGGCTCCCAGCGGCAATTCGTGCTGGATGTACGTCAGTTCGATCAGCGGTACGCGGACTGGAGAGCCGCCCTTGTTCGGCACGGCACCGAAGGTGTCCGCGTTCATGCTCGCCGTGTCGGCGCCGATGCCGGTGAAACCGACCGGGATCGTAACGATGTGCCCGGCGTAACGCCAGAAACGGCTGATGTACCGCTGCATCAACCCTTCGTCGGGCAAGTTCAGACCGAAATTGGTCTGGAAATAGCCACCGGCCACGCACTGACTGTCCGGCAAGACGGTGTAGTTCGTGCTGCGGTACTCCACCGTCATCACTGTCTGCGCGTATTCGTTGATCTGGTACTGGACGTTGTACGTCGGCTTCGCGCCGTCCGGCACGCCGACGCTGGCGCGCCCGCGAGTCTCCACGGCGATGAGGGCGTTGGGGAAGTCGGTCCACGTCTTGATGTCCGGCAACGTGCGTTTCACCCAACGCACCGTACCGGGAGCCGAGCCAATGGGGAAGGAATCCAGCGTGGGATAACCGAGGAACGCTTTCTTGGCAGCGTAGCGGGCAGCCATCGTGCCCGGAATGATGTTCAACTCACGGATCAGGCGCATCGAGTCGGACATGTCTTGATCGTCCGGAGAGGGCGTGACCGTGGATCGTTCGGTGTAAGTGAAGCCGACAGTGGGAGCGCCGTTGATGAGGCCAGCCATGCTACTACATCCCCGTGACGGCCTTGCCGACGCCAGCGGCGATGACGAGAGCCTGGTTGTTGATAGCCGTAATCAATTCGTCGATCTTACCGTCCAACGGTGTACTCGTGCCCGGTTGCGTCTGGATGTCGGGTAGCATCTTATCCTTGTCGGGAATGGATTGTTGAGGCATTGGCCCAAAAACAGGACCACCGCCACCACCTGTAAAGGCTTCCGGCGATATACCGCGCATCCTACCTGCCTCTGGAAATGGCGGCGGGATTTCATCGTACCCGCCACCCGTCGCATTACGGATGTTGTACCACGCATTGGCCGCTTCATTCATTACTTTTTTGCCAGCCAAAACTGCTGCTTCCCCTGCCGGACCAAACAGTGATGGTTGTTCCAGGTCTGGCCGTTGTTCTTGGGCCGCCACACCCGTAGCAATTTTCTTTGCTTGTTCTTCTCTTGCATCTGCTGCCGCTGCCCGTTCGCCGTTCCAGTCCTTCATCGTCTCATTCAATTGTTTTCGCCACAGTTCTCGCTCAGCCGGACCCATGTTCATATTCTCTTGTGTTATGGCAGCGTGCCATTCGGCCATGCCCGCGAACTGTTGGGACTGTGGCAGTCCCGCGAAGGATTTCAGCGTTGGGTTCTCTTTGAGGAATTTATCCAACTCTTTCTGGCTGCTTAACTGGAATGCGAGCCACTTTGGGAAATCGCCGGTCACGTTGCTGATCGCCTCAAATTCAGCCACGCCTGGCTTGTTCGGGTTGCGGGCGTGTTGTTGAGCCAGGGCCGCCTTGTAACGCAGGTAGTCGCCGCGTTCGGCTCCTGCCGTGGCGTCGTAGAGTTTCTGGCTAATTTCCGCAGTGGCGGCCAAGTTCGGGTTCGCCACTGCCGCCGTGTGCTGGTAATAATCGACCATTCCTTTGGTCAGATATGCAGCACCAGCAACGCTCAGAGAAACGCCAGTAAAACTGCTGGCCACCGTGCCGAGCGTGGTTGCTAACGTCTGGACACCGCCGCCGGTCTTCTTGGCGGTGTCGCCCAACTGTTGAACCTTTTTCTTCGCGTCCTCCTGCGTCCGCGTCAACTGCTTCAAAGCGCGGTCGGCTTGCCACTGCGACATATAGACCGTCTCGCCCTCCGGCACTCGCTTCTGGTGTGCCCGGAAATCGGCAACGTGCTGCTCCATGCGCGGCTGTTGTTTCACGGCGGCGGCATCGGCCTTCTCTTGCGTCTTACGGTTCTTCTCCGTGTCGAGCCAGCGTTGGGCTTGAGTCTGTTCATAGGCTGTGCGGTCCCGAAGATGCTGGTCCATCGGGTTAGCGGCTTGCTGTCTCAGCGCTTTTACTTCTTCTGCCTTGGCCAGTTTCGCCTGTCGTTCCATTTCCCGCTGCTGAGCGCGAAAGTCCTCGACGTGCTGTCCTGGAGGATTGGCTACCTGCCGCTTCAGTTCGAGAGCGTCGGCCTTCTGCTGAGCCTTCCAATCGGCGAGATGCTGTTCAGGTTGATTTTTGGCTTGCTGCTTCAACGCCGCCGCATCCGCCTTTTGCTGGGCGCGGAAGTCGGCGACGTGCTGCATCGGCGGTTGTCGGGCCTCTCGTAATCGCTGGCTTGCCTCACGAGTAGCCTGGTTCTGCAAGGCCCGATCCTGTGCCCGCTGCGCCCGTTGGGCATCCTTGTCGGCGGTGGAACCTTGAGCAACCTCTTTGGCCCGTAATTTAGCGAGCTTTTCGATGGTACTGGCGCTGGGACCGGCAGTCGATGAACCGGTGTTGGCCGCGATGTTGACCGGGTTCTTGTCGGCTTCCTGCTGCGCCTGCTGGATGGCTTTCTTCACGTCGGGAGATACATTGTCCGCATTGACTCTAAGGATTAGTTCAACGATGTTGTCGTCGCTGTCGGCCACGCCTCACCCCTCACTTCTCGACAGTCTTCGCCTGCTCTGCCTTCTCCGCATCTTCCTTCGCCTTGCGTGCCGTCGCCTCATCCGTAGCGGCCTTGGCGCGCCGCTCTGTCACACCGGCCCGGAGCGCGGCCAATTCCGCCGGAGAAGGCAGACAGACCGCCTCGGCCACGAGGTCACGTTCCAGACCCGTCAGCTTCACGCACTTCTGCGATACGTCGGTCACGGACACAGACCCGTCACTGCTCCACTGACAGCAGATGTTCGCCAGGTTGAAGCTGTAGCCGCCGACATGGAGGAACTTCACGGGTGAAAGCGTGACGTTTTCTGTGGGTCCGTAGTTCGTTTTGTAGTCTTCCATCGGATTCTCCTGTTGAGTGGTTTACTGCCCTCGCGCCTGTCTTGCCGCCATTGCTGCGATTTCCGCCGCCTTCTGTCGGTCCAAGAATTCCTGCACCTTGGCCTTGATGATATGCTCTGGATAGCCTTGCTTCCAGTACATCTTCCGCAACGCTGCCTTGGTGTCCTTGGGCTTCTCTTCCGACTTACGCGGCACGATGGGGTTGCGGTTCTTGTCCCGGTTGCAGAACAGCACGGCAAGGACGTACTGCCACGAGTAGGACAGCACTTCCTCGCGGCTGAAGCGAGATGGCGAGTGCGGGTCGCAGAGAACCTGACAGACGTAGGTCCACGTCATTTTGAAGTCGCGGCCGGTTCCGCCTTGTTCGGGACCGGGACAGTAGGGCGCCCCTGCGCGATCGACTTCCAGTACAGACCCGCCGCCGGGAGCGGTTGCTTATTCTCATCCAGAACCACGTCATCGTTGAACAGTTCGTCCACCTTTTCGGGGCACTGGAAGATGCGGTCGATGAGTTCCGCCGAGACTAGCGCACCAGCCGACTGCATCATCAGCAATAGGAGTGCCTTCTTGCCCGCCTCCGTCTTGCGGATGCGGGTAGAGATGTAGCCGGTCCACTCGTATTCTTCCGTCTCGACCTTCTGGAGCCACAGGTTGACGTACCAGGCGTACTCGTCACGCAACTCTTCCTTGCGGCGAGCGAGTTTGTCGCGGGCATGCAGCTCCAGCCAGGACGTGAAGTGCAACTCCACGTCGCCCGTGCAGACACCGATGGGGAGCGACTGGCCCTCAAAGGTGAAGGGGAACGGGCGACCGAGCGAGGCATTCTCTTGGCTCATAGAGTCCTTTAGTCGAGCGAGTACCAGGTAGACGGCGATTGGCTACCATCGCCAGACACCATGTGCAACGACAGTGGTTCGAGCATGTTGGCATCCTGATCCAACTCGAAGTCATCCAAGATGGCGTTATAAAACGAGAAAGAATGTCCGGTCCCAACACCGCCCGGAAAGATACTTGTCGTGACAATGTACATGAACAGCCGGAAGTTCATCATGCCAGTGAATGGATTATTGGCAGGATCGTAGGATGCCTTGGTGATTGTCACCTCGAAATCTGGAACCGTGCCGATCCGTTTCTTCGTTAAATCCTCACCACTTGTAACGTCGCCAGTATCACCGTGAATGTGAACGCGGGTCCGCTGTGCCTTGTAGATGATGCCGTTGCCACTGGCCGTGACAAAGCGAATGGCCAGCAATAGACCGGAAAATTCTGTCGGGAGAGCCATTGTACTAGCCTCCGAAGGTGACGGTGAAGGTGGCGGCGTTGATCGAATCGTTGTTCAGGACGACCAGATTGCACTTACTGGACGACACCGGCCAGCCGATGCTATCCGACCGCTCAGCGCGGAACGACCCACCCAGGCCGGTACTGTCGCTACCGTTGATGGTGATCGAACCGGAACCAGAGATCGGGCCGCCAAAACCATTGCTGGCCGCTGGCGTCACAGTCACAGTCTGTGAACCACCGGGGAAGAGGTCGATTTCCAAGAGGTTGAGCTTCGTCGTCGTGAACGTCGCCCCGCCCGTGCCCGGATAGACAAGCGGGGCCGTGGTGGAACCGCTCACGGCTCCGGTATTCAGGTTGAAGGTGTCGGCACCGGAGGCTGGCAGGACGACCTGCTGCGTCACAGCCTGATTGATTTGCAATACCCCGCTGCCGGATTTGAACGTCTGCGGTTCGGTAGTATTGTTCGTTGACGTGTAGCCGGAAGACGGCGCTGGGTCCGATACCGTGTAATTAAGGTTTACACCCGTATTGAGCGCGGCCGTGACGGTGATCGTGGACGTGCCGAAGACTGGCATGGGAAACCCCTTTGGTTACTGGCCCGCAACGCCCCTTGGCTCGATACAGCGGTACTTGAGCAGGAACCCGCCCCGGAAGTTCTGGTACACCTTGCTGGTCTTGTCGATGACCGGCTGCGGGTCCATCCAGCACGCCGACACTTCCGGCACAGTCGCCAGCACCGGATTCAAGCCCTGCGTCGGCCCCAGACGAAAGACCTTCATGAGCGACTGCTCCCAGAGCATGAACTTCGGCCGGAAGGCGACGTACTTCGGATCGTTCCGGGCTACGACAGCGATGAGTACCTGACGCATCACTGCATCGTTGAACTCGTCGATGGCCTCATACGTCACCTTGCAGCCTTCGCAGCTGACCAGCACTCCCGGAGCCTGCACTACGTCCTGATTCTCGATGATCTGATCCAGCACCCACTGCGCCGTCAGGTCCGGGAACAAGGTCTGATTCGGCAGGAGCGACTGGATCAACGCCTTGTCCGCCAAGATCAACCGCTCGTGGACGGAGAGCGATGGGGTGACTGGCATTTAGCCCGCCCTCCGAAATCTGGCCCGCAACTGTGCCGCCGCCTCCGCACCCACGGCCTTCTTCGCCTCCGCGATCATCTCCGGCGTCCAACCGAGAAACTTCCGCTGCGGGACTTGCTTACCGCTCTCGCTCTCGCCGCCGAACTGGTGGCGGGCGGCATACGGCACGTCCACGATGTAGTGGAGCGTGTCGGGCGTTGCCACGATTTCCGGGTTGAAGAGCGCCTGACCCATCAGGTGTCCGGTGTCTTGAAGCGGCAACTCGTCATCATGCTTGGCCGAGTTTTCGCGGTGATCCAGAGTAAACTGTGTCACGGCATCCCACGGTCTACCGTCCGGGGTGCGCCCGAATAGGAAATTCTCGGCAGTGGCCACACGGATAATCCGCACGATCTCCGTCTCGAACATCGTCGTGAAATCAAGCGGCTGGTTCACGCCTTCATCTCCAACAACTGTTTCTGTGCCACCTGTCCCTGAACGGCCACCATCCGCAGCGTCTTGGCCATCTTCAACCCAGCCGCCTTGGAGAACCGAAGCCGATCCGTCCACGCGAAGCGGAGCAGGACCACACCGTCCTTCTGCGAAACCTGCAACTGAGCCAGTTCTTGCGTGACAGCCTTCCAATCCACGGCGAACACTTCCGGCAAGTGCAACGCCTGTTCCCGCAAAGCCCAGCCGATCTGGTAAGCGTCTTGCCACGGCGTCAGAAAGCCATCCGTGGGAGCATCGAGGAGGATCACCACGGCGTCATCTTCCACGCGAATCTTCACCTTGGAGGATTCAATCTTCATGGGTGGTCACTTGAGCAAACTCTTGATTTCACCATCGACGTAAGCGCCTTCCAATTCATCCATTCGCGTATAGCCACGTTCATGGACCTTGTAGGCATCGACGCGCCAGAGTCGCTTTCCGTCAAGGCCGATAACGATACACTCATCACCCGCACGGACTTCGTTGCGGTGAATGTGGTAGTAGTAGCCGTCCGTCCCCTTGCGAAAGACTTGGGCCACACAATTGCCGTTACGGTCTTTGTCGCTCTGCGCCACGGCCAACGGATCAGGAAGGACAACCGACCCATCACGCAGCCCATCGACCAACTCTTTCGCCACGGACTGTGCCGTATGTGGCGCGAAGAGGCAGCCGATGACGCCGAACACTCGCCCGAAGAATGAACGTCGAAGCATAACTCGCCTCACTGCTCGAAGTATGGGTTTGACTCGCCCTGCGTGTAACCGCCATAACAGCCACTCCGCAGCGGAGGTCCGAAACCCCAATTCCACCGCTCCTGCGGTGCCGCGTATGCCTGTCCCGGTCCCGTGGGAGGCGGGATGCCCGGTGCCTGCCAGACACCAGCGTTGCTGATTTCCACCGTGGGCAGCATATTCCGGCGGCGGTCGAGTTGTGCCACCCACTTTGGATCGTAAGCTTGTAAGCCAGCCCCGTACACCAGACACCACCACAGGCTGATGTCCAGTTCGTACTCGGCTCCACTATCCCAGGCGTTAATCTGCGCTGCTGTAAAGCCACGGCGCATCAGCGCCATGTAGATTTCGTTGTACGCCTTCGGGTGCGACACCCCGACGATGTTGGTCCAGTATTCCGGCAACGCTGCAAATGACCCTTGCTTGAGCTGGGTTCCAAGAATGCTCTCGATCAGGCTGTTGTCCGGTAGGAACATGCTGCCCATCATACTCGTCGGAACGAGTGTTGTCTAAAAGAATATCGTCATGTGAAGTAGAGCGTGTCGCGGATCGGATGAACGAAAGTGAGTGCGTCTGCGACAGGGTGCGCAAAGGTCAACGTGTCCCGGATCGTAACGACGCCTGTCGGTTGCGTTCCCACCTGCGGTTGAAAGAAGAAGTAGTAGTAGATTGTCCACACGGCTACCCCTGCGTCGGTGGATTGACCACGTTGAACCGGATGCTCCGCGACACCTGCGGGCTACCTGTCGCCGGGGTGATAACCCAGCACCGCGCCCACGGTCCTAACGGGCTGCTCGGCACGACCCACGTCGCCGTCGCCGTGAAGCCGTCCGGCGAGATGGTCGCGCTGACGGAGGAGCGGTTGTTGCTCGGATCAATGAACACCAGCGACACCGACCCGCCCGACAGGTTCCACGGTTGACCGTTGAGAAAGAGATTCGAGGTGCCGGAGAGGGAGTCGTTGCCGGTCAAGAACGTCTCCGTCGAACCCGAAGTGAGAACGACGGTCCCGGTCGTCTGAACGGTGGTGTTCAAGGAATGGCCTCCACTCAGTAGAGGCCGACGATGCCTGTGGCGGAACTGGCCGTGTAGGCGCGATTGATGCGAAACGGGTAGACCATACCGGCGAGAAGTCCAGATAGCGTTACAGACGTACCACCGTAAGCACCATCGACAACCAGCGTCCCAGCACCACCGACGTAGACGCCGCGCGTCGGAGCGAATTGGATTGTGTCACTCGGCGTAATGGCGATGAAGTCGGAGGCTGGGTCGGACAGCGACACGATGCCGTTGCTCTGCTGGATGATCGCGGCAAATTGGTCTACCGGCGCTGCCATTACCTACTCCGTGATCAACCGATTCTTCTTGTCCACCCGAAACAGAGGCTTCTCCGGCACGGGCGTCAGGTCCACCACCGGCTTCGCTGGCTCAGCGGAAATCAGGTCCGCAGGTGAGGCCACTTCCTTTTCTGGAAGTGGGTTGAGCGCCTGCAACTCCTCTTGCGAGGCCGGTTCGCCGCCCTGCATGATGTGGCGCATGTGCGGCGGGATCATGTCCGGGTCCGGTTCGAGATCGTCACGGAGGAACGGTTCCTCGCCGTGGGCCTGTGCGAGACTCAGGGGCTTGCCGTTGACGAGGTAAGGCACCCCGCACATTCCACAGCGGAACACGTCCGTCATCACCAGATCGCCCTTGCACTGCTTGCACCGGGGGAGTACCGCGACCGCTGGCATTACTCAAGTCCTCAAGAGGCACAGAACTTTTCCACCATCAACCTATGTGCCTAGTAGCGCCGACACACCGTACCTTGCGAATTGGTGGTACAGATTTACAGTAGGGACTGTCTGAGCCTGGACGTTGCCGCTGACGACGTTCTGGCCGCCGGGGAGGTACTGCGGCACGACCGGCAGACCCAGCGATTGCCGGAGAACCTGCTGGAGCTTGATACTGCCCATCATGTACAGGTTCTTGTCCGAGAACACCGTCTGCTCGTGGATGTACTCCGGTTTCTCGTTCGTCTGCGTCACCGGTAGCGTGAAGGAGCGGAAGGCGTTGTCAATCAGTTGGAAGATCAAGAGCATGTCGATGACGGACGGCGTTCCCGTAATCGTCATCTTGATCGCGTTCCACCAGTAGCCGTAGCCGTAGCCGCCGCGGAGGTCGCACCACCAGCGAATCTGCCGCGACTCGTAGCTCTGCTCCGTGCCCGCGATGGTCCGCAGTTCCGGCCCCGCCCGATTCTGCCAGATCAGCGGCTTGAGGACACTGTTGCCGAAGTAGAGCGCGTACAGGTAGTGCGTCGTCGAGTCGTTGACCAGGCTCGTGTACGTCAGGTTGTTGTTGCCCGTGCCGTAGGTGTGCGATCCCGCGAAGAAGTTGGTGCCGTCGAAGCAGGGCGTCGAGGCGCCGTTGCCCAGGCTGATGAGCGTTTGCCGTCCGGGGAACAGCTTGCACTTCTCCACCAGTTCCTTCGGCTTCATCGCCAGCGCGCCGGTCTGCTCGTCGTCGAAGTCTTCCAGGGTGGACTGGAACTCCGTGTGATACGGGTAGTTCTGGAGCGAGTAAATCTTGCTCGACACGCTGCCGTAATTGCGGTAGCCCTGCCAGAGCGAGACTTGCGGGATCGGCGTGAAGTACGGGTAATGTTCGATGCGCGTGGTACTCGGCACGACCTGTGTGAACGCCTCCCACGGCGCCGGTTCGGCAGTGGCATTCCACGCCTTCCAGAACTCGGCCTTGAAGCGCGCCGTATAGACATCGAGCATCTGACTTGTCGGCATTTTCATGCTCCTTAGCGGCCTTGCCTATTCGGATCAGGCCGCTAAAACAAATGAACCGGCAGGCGCGCGAACGCCCGTCGGTTCTGAACACAAACGACTTTCGAGGAGCCGTCCATGTCCAAGGTTGATCCTATCCCGTTTCCATTCCCCGTCCACGAAGCCGAGCGATTCTGGTCCAAAGTCATCAAGGGCGAGTGCTGGATATTCCAGAACGACAAGGCAGGACACCACCCCTTCGGTTACGGGTGGTTCTACACGGCTTGCACAGTACGAGAGGCGAGCGACCGACGGCGGCACCGCGCTATCTACGCTCATCGTCTGGCATGGGTGCTGACTCACGGACCAATCCCATCCGGCCTGAAAGTCTGCCACAACTGTCCGGGCGGCGACAACCCCGCCTGCGTCAACCCGGCACACCTCTTTCTTGGCACGGCTGGTGACAACTTCCGCGACTGTCTCAAGAAAGGCCGACGCTCCCATTGCCACGGTGGAGTAGGCGTCCGCAACGGCCTTGCTAAATTGGATGATGACAAAGTTCGGCAGATTCGCGTTGATCTGGCGGCAGGAGTAAGGCGAGTGGTCCTTGCGCAGCAGCACAACGTCAGCAAACCGCTGATTGATGCCATCGCTCAAGGGCGAATCTGGCAACACGTTGTTTAACTGCCCCACTGCCATCTAGCGGCTCACGCCCGTTCCCCAACGGGTAATCCCCTTGATCGCAGCGGCTTGTCCAACCGGGGAAGGTCAGATTTTCGGGTTCGATGTCCTAGCCGCTGTTTGCGCTTCGTCTATCCCGCCGTGTACCAATTGCCCGCAGCGTCGGTAGTCACTACCGTCTTGTGGAACTGCACGGTTGCCGAACCGGAGGCGAAGGTCGCGGTCGAACTGTTGATCGAATCCGTACCGGAGGGCTTGAAGTTGAACGTGTCGTTGCCCGTGCCGAGCTTGATGAACGCGATTTCGTCACCCGGAGAACAGGTCGTGGAGACGGGCAGGTTGATCGTCAGACTGGCCGTGTCGTTACAGAGATAGGTGCGGCGCACGTCGTACTTGTTGAAGGTCGTCGTACCGCTGTTCGGCCCCGGCACAGTGGCCTCCCAGCTGCCGGGACCAAAAGGCCCACCTCCCATCCACGGCGGGATTACCACGACCTGCGTCGAGGACAAGACCTGCCAGACGTAGCCCGCGTAATTGAAGTTGGTCAGGCCGTTATAGGCCACCGTCTCGTTGTACTGCCAGTAGACCTTCTTGCCTTCCTGCCCGGCAACGGCGGAGGCGATGTTGACGGTGAACATCTGCGGTTGCAAGACGCGAAAGATGGTGTCGCCGACCGAATCCGTGGTGTTCACCTGCTGCGCGTCCACGACACATTGCAAGATGCCGATGAACTCGCACTTGGCCGTGTCGTCCATGTTGACCATGTTGCCGCTGGAGTCGCGGCCCACGGCCTGCCCGTCGTAGAAGAACGTCGTCAACGACACTGTCTCGCAGCCGAGTTCCAGCTTGCGGTCGGTTGTCCAGGGTGTCTGCTGAACCTTGTTGGTCAGACCCGTTGTATTACTAATGGCTAGTACCCCTTTCGTAGACTCTCTGTTGGGTTTGACCGGGTTACACGCTCAGGTAATCGACCACGCTGCCGTCCGGGTTGGCCTTGCGGAAGGCGAGCCACCCTTCCTTGATCTCCTTGCGGTGCGATTCCTTAGAGATACCCTTGTCCTCGCAGAACCGCTCGATCCGGGCCTCGTCCTGGTCTGCCGTGCCGCCCAGCACCGTGTTTAGATCACCGCCGTGAGCCACTTCGGAGTTCTTCCAGACAGTCGGGCCGCGCTTGATCTGTTCCATCCGCTTACGGCGTTTGGTCAACGCGATCTCTCGACCGTTCTCCGAGAACTTGTCCACGACCTGTGTGTTGTCCAGGTCTAAGAGTTCATTGAGAACGGAGAACTTGTCCTTGCGGTCCACCTGTGCGGCGGTGAGCTTGCCCGCCTTGACCTGAACCTCGCAGAAGTTGAAGACTTCGAGTTGATCGGACTCCTGTGCCCGGTCCACGACCGGCTTGATCTCGGCACGGAGAATGGCGAACTTCTGGTCGATGAGGTTGGCTACCATCTCGCTCATCTTCTTCACGTCCTCAGAGGGACCGCCCAGGCCGGACTTCTCGGAACCGGACGGGCCGGGGTGGACGGCGGTGACGCCTGGGAGTGGGTCTTCGGTGAACTTCTTGAGCTTCTCGGCGTAGGCACTCATCTTCTTGTGCAGTTCGCCGTACATCTTCTTCTCTTCGGGACTCTTGGGCGGTTCCGGCTCGTGGTCCCAATCGAGTTCGTCCTTCTTGCCCATGTCCTCGGCCATGCGGCACATCTCGGCGAGACACTCGTCGGGAGCGGCCTTCATCGCGTCGGGGTTGACGCCCTTCTCGGCGAGCTTCTGCATCATCTCGTCTCGTCCGGGTTTCATCCCCTGACCCGGCATCGTCTCTTGCATCATGGAAACCTCGGAGAAACAGGTGACGTATCCTTCGTGCGGAACACAGTCCCGCAGGTGAGTCGTGAGTAAGTGGCGCTGCACTAACCGTCGCCGCTGAGCCTCGCTGTACTTCTCCGGCATCGGCAGTCGCCGGAGATTCTTGTCCTGCGGTATCTCCCCGCCCAGGAAGGCGAGACGGCGCATCATCTTGCCTTTGCCTGGAATCCCTTGCGGCGGCTTGTCGTAAATCTCGATCGAGACAGCGCCGTAGTTGCCGTCCCGGATGGCCCTGGCCAACTCCGGTGAGGCCCGCAGGTCGAGGTAGAGTTTCTTGCCGTCCGTCTTGGCGTCCTCCACCCACGCTTTCGCCGGTATGGAGGTGTCCTCCAGAAAGCGCTCTTGATCCGCAGGGGTCTTCTCCTTGTGCCCGTACACGCCGGGCACGTCAAAGCCGGGACGCTGGCCCTTGCCAAACTTGTGGAAGTTGTCCACGATGTCCTTTAAGTCTTCCGGCGTGTACTCCTTGTCCCGCTTCCGACCTGTGGAGAAGGCTTCCACGTCCCGCAACTTCTCCCACTCCGGCGCTCGCTCCGTGCTGGTGCGCGATCGCGCACCAGACTCCGCGTGCTTCTTCTTCGGCGGCACGCCTGCCGTGCGGAGAGCGGCGGCGATGCTTTGGTCCTTGGGGTGGCCAGCCTTTTCCATCTCGGACACGTTATGTCCGATATTGGACTTTCCTTTCAGGAGCGGCACCAGCGTAACCTCAAGCAACGAAAAAAGGCCAGACGATCCATCTAATGGATCGCTGGCCTCCAAGAAAGGACAACGACGTTCTAGGCATCTTCCGGGAGCTTACCCCGGTTCAGCCATTCAAGTTTGCATGACGATCCCGATGAACCGTCTGGCCCGCACGGAGAAACCTCGTAACGATGATTGTTTAGACAAGTGTGAAGGTTGTCAAGTTAATTCCGTTTTTAGAGCGGTTCGCCCATGATTTCCCGAAACAGCGATAGGTCGTAATCGTCAGGGATTACGAAGTATTGGACCGTGACGCCTTTATCCTTGAACCACCCACGCAATTGTTTCATGGCCGTGTGCGCATCTTCGATTTCGGAAAGATTTCCCCAATTGCACTTTGGTATCTTGAGTACCAGCACATCGCCATTGCTCACGGACAGCGACGATGTGGCAGCCCCGAACCGCTCCTTCACCGCCTTGATCTTGGCGTTCATCTCTTCGCGTTCTTGGTCGGTCATTTCACTTCTCCTTCGTCCAGTGCCCCACTTCCACCTGCGTCCACCCGTTGCCCGGTGATTCGCTGCTATAGTGGTGTTCGGCGTGCTTCTCGACAGGCTTGCTGTAGTCAGGGAAGAAGCGCGGATCGTCCATAGGCGTCCCATCGGGAGCCTCTACTGGCATATCGCCGACGATGTTGCCCTCATCGTCCAGTACGGGAACGAGTACGATCATGTGCCGAACCTCTGTGTGAAATACGCTTGCACTTCGGGCGGCAGTGCGGCGCGGGTCTGCTCGCCATTGTACATCTTGGCGAAACTCTCAGCCCATGCTTCTTCGGCATAAGCTTGCTGGTACGGTGACGGCCACTTCACCTTGCCGTGGATTGCTTTCCAGTCCGCCTGATCGGAAGGACGCTGGTTGTTGCTGTCTCGTGAACACGCATCGACGGTGTGCCCATGTTCGTGCAGGACCAGATTGGCGCTACCGTGACTGTAAGGATTGGCAGCACCACGAGCCGCGATGATGGTCCGCTGGTTGGGATGTTGCGCGCCGCCGCCGGGCACGTCGTCCCATGTCTTGCCGGTCTTCTCCCAGCCGCGAGGTACAACACCTTTCAAGTGAGCGTTGTGCGGGTGATCCGTGATGCCTTTGCCACCCACCACGTCTATACCGCTCCCCGCCTTGGTGACGGCCTCTAATGCCTTCGCCGGAATCTTGGCCACTTGCTCATTGACGGAGTGCAGTTGATCCTTGCTCACCGATGTACCGCTCGCCCCTTCGACGATCCGCACGCCGAACTTCTTTCCCTGCTCGAGTGCGTGTCCAGCGGTTTCAGGATAGGGCACAGACTGCTTCGCGCCACCCTTCTTCCCGTACCAGTCCGCCCCCTTCAAGTGCTGCTCCAACTTGGCCCGCTCCACTGGCTTCGTCACTTTCTTGCGGAGTTCCTGTGCCTTGCCCAGATCGGCCTTCGCAGCCTCCAACTCACCCTTGTCCACGAACTGCCCGTGATCGTCTCGCGGATGAAGAGATTCGTCAAAGCCGCCCGCGAACTGCTGCACCTTCGGTTGCGCCGTCAAGACGCTCACCGTGGCAGCGTCCGCGTTCTTCTTTACCCCGATAGCGTGTTCACCCGCCTGCCGCGCCTTGCCGCCCTGGACGGCGATCTTGTGCATCTCCTCCTTGGTAAGCGATTGGGCGCGGGCGGGACCGCCCTTGAGTCCGCCACGGTGTCCCATCCGCACCGCCGGTTCCCAACCGTGCTTGGCGGCGAAGGTTTCCAGTTCCGCGACGTACTCTTCTGAGAACTTATGCGGTTCCGCGTCGATGGGAGAACCGCCCGTACCGCCCTTGGGACTGTCAACTGTATCGGGGGATACAGTGGAACCTCCACCATCCGACGGCGTCCCGTTTGGCGGGCTGGTTCCATTTGTGGAACCAGGCGCACCCGGCGTCGGTGCTGGTGCCAAGGCGTCTCCCGGCGTATCCGCGTGCGGAGCTTCCAGGGACAACTTCTCGGACAACCACTCCTTCGAGAGCGGCATCCCCCACGTCCGCGCCTTGTCGATGATGTTGGCGAATTGGAGCATCTCCTCCCAGCTGATCGCGTCGAGAGACGCCGTGGGGTACTCACTGACGACGTGGTTTAAGTCCACCATCTCCTTGATGACGCCGGTATCCTCGTTGTTCAGGAGTCCGCACACCTCTTCGGCCAAGAACCACTTGAAGAGGTCTGAGACGCTTTCCGCCTTCTCGGAACTGCCGCGCTTGACGTTCTGACCGGCCCCCATCTGGTGCATGAACGCCCCGGTAATCCCCATCAGAATCTCTTCCCGCAAGTCCTGAATACAGTTCTTAAACTCATCGGCGCTGCCGCCCGCCAGTTCAATTGCCTCCACCATGCAACCCTTCGGCACGGTAAGGAAGGAGAGCGACTTCGCCTTCCGCAAGGCCGCATTCAATCCCGGCTGCTGACTCTCCTGCTCGTACATCCCTTTCAGGAACGGGAAGGATTTCGTGGTCAGGCCGATCCTGCGCAGCTTCCAAACGGTGTCGTAGAGCCACATCGCCTCGAATACAGCGCGCAGGTCCGAGAGGCCCGTGGGCCGCTCGTACATCTTGAGGTGCGCGTAGGTCACGAAGTCGGACGGGTGGAACTCCTTGCCTCCGTTGTAGCGCAGCCCCAGGAAGGACGTGATGTTGCTGAACTGGTCCACCTTCGGGACCAAATCAAACCCCGTGTCCTTCATCTTGAGGTTCGTCAGCGCGATCCTCCCGGCGTACTTACCCGTGTCCTGCGTCTGCCAAATCTTCTCGTTGACGGAGTAGCCATCCAGACAGGCCGGAGTCAACAGGTTCCACGCCAATCGCGGCACGCCGCCACCCAGCCGCCGCACCAGGTTCCACCGCACCCCATCCGCTACTTGCTGGTCGTAATCGTTCCGCTTGTCCGCTGGGTGGATTTGCAACTTGAGGGCCGCGACGCCGAAGACCTTATTCAAGAGGGCGGCCTTCACTGGCGGAAAGGCGAGTCCCTTGCGGTACAGGTTGCGCATGTTCTGCGTCTCGCCCGTGCCGGTGTCGTACTCCTCGTAAGGTAGAAACCACGGCAACCGCACGTTCTGCGGGGAGGACGCTACCTTCTCCTCGGTGACGTACTCCAGCGCCGCCGTTCGATAGCGGGGTCCGAACCAGCCTCCGAAGAAGCGGCGCAGGCTGCCGAGCAGCCCGCGACTCTTCGGATCGTCCGGGGCGCCGTTGGACCAATCGGTCGGGAAATAATAAACTTCTTTTGCCATGCTGGACAGCATAACACGGAAGGGATTGGCGTAGCAAGGAGTTAGTCGAGTGGCCAGGTGAATTTGATACTTGGCCACTCGGCTTTAATGACTTGCGCCATGTCGATACCGCCTGGCCTCCTGAATAATCCTCGCAAGCGACCACCACCAATGGAATACTGGCCTTTTCTGTTAGTCATGTTCCTGAAAACAGTTATAGGCCATTTGTTCAGCGACACCTGACAGATTGGCTCACGACATAGAATACGATCCGCGTGCTTTAAGAAGTTTTCACCTGTACAATGTATCTCCTGAATAAAACCGCGACGAAAGCAACTCCATCCCATGTGTTTCCGAATCGCATCCTGTATCCAGCACGGAAAGGAATCGCACTTTCGCAACTGCTCCTCAATGCGCCGCAATTCGCTGTACTTTTCGGCGTCTTTCGGGTCGATTGAGAAAAGAAGCCTGTCCCTGACCTTCTCGGCTTCACACTGCACTTTCACGAATTCGCCCCGTTCGCGCTGTCCGTTGCCGATCCACCACTCAGCCAAACGCAGGCGCGGCAAGTCATCGTCCTTGTCCATAATGATCCAGCGGCGCATGACCGCCTCGAACTGCTCTGGGTCATACTCCTCAGCGCAATCCGCAGCGATCTGCACTTCGGGCAGTGACAGATTCCCGGCAATAGCAGCAGTCAGGAAGTAGGAGTACGAAGTCATCGTCCTGCCCGGATTCGCTTGATCTCTTCAAAAGTTTGCCAAGTGTCCCACGCCACCCGTAACGGCGAAGGTCCATAGACCGGCCTGCCCAGCATCTCGGCGGGAACCTTGTCCAGCCACTCGAAACACCACGGACCCACCAACACGCACTTGGCCAACTGGTAGCGCTGTGAGAACGTCAGATCCACCCGCCGCGTGTCCTTGTACGAGACGCCGTGGCCCCAGAGTCGCAGCCAGCCGTGGAACCAGCCGAGACAGGCGGTGATGGGGCCGAAAGAGAACAGCAGGTGCGTATCGTTGAGTCGTTCGATCACGGATACACCTTCTCCCAGCGGTCATTGACTAAGTTTAGCTCCTCGACTAACGATGGGTTAATATCAATGGGCGCGAAACGCATGGCCTTGTCAATGGCCTCGATTATCACGTCGCATTCGACTCGCAAGGTGCTGGGATCGCTCGCCGACAACCGCCGCTGAAATAATCGTCTGGCCAACTGCGGCCGTTCCTGCTGATCGAAGAGAACATGGCAAATCTCGACCACTTCTTTCTCCGCAGTGTAGCGGACAATACGGTAGTGCCAGCCGTGCAACTTGTCTACCAGCATGGTTATTCTCCGCTCTTTGCTGGCAGGATCGTCATGGAGCGGCAGTGCCGGGGAATGTCAATATCCAATCGCGCCGCGAATGCCTTCCACTCCGGCCACTGAAACACACTGTATATGCCAGTCTGTGCTGGATTGTTCACAGTTCCTCCGGGAACACATTTATGAGTCGGAAATTCGACTCGTCCTGTTCCTTGACCATTAACTGCACATCGCCGCGCTCGGGCCAGTCGAGAGTGCGTAGGTACAAGATCAACGCTCCAACGTCTAGGTAGTTGAAGGCGCCGATGGCCAAGTCGCACTCCAACATCTTCGTGCCGCCGTACCAGCCACGCGGTAGCTTCTCATCATCGACCAGCACGAAACCGGGTTGATCCTTGAAAAAGTAATTGACGCGACTCAGCAGCACGCCCGCCTCATCTTCGCCAACGCACCCCATGTGTAGGATCACGTTCGTTACGCGGCTCATAAATCTTGCCACCATTCTTTGTCTTCCCTGTCCGGCGTCGGTTCATCTCCAAACAAGAGGATGGATTCTTCCTCATCCCCGTATCCGAAGGAGGTGGATTGGAGCGGTACGCCTAGCCCCCACTCCTTGTTCCGGTCCCCGTGTCCCTGCACCGTCCCCACCCCGGAGGATTGCCACCACGCCATCACCACAGCGTCGCCACGATCAACGGAGCGACCGAGGCGCTTTTCCACGTCCGACTTCATCTCAATCTTGATCTTATCACCCACTACCTGATAGCGGGGAGCCGCCAAGTCCTGCGCCAACTCGTCATCGGGAGGCAGGGCAATCGTGCTGCCATTCTCCGGGTCCAGTGCTTCCCGGAAGCTCCACACCATCGCCGCCCGCAGGTTCATTAGCTGGAACTTGCCGGAGGACTCGTGCAGGTCCGAGGGGTCGCCCGGATTGAGTCCACGTAGCAAACCCGACTGCGGGCCGAGCATCTCTTGAAGATGCTCGTAGCACGCCACCCCCAGGCCGTTCATGTCCATGTTAATCGGGCAGCCGTCCTTATGCCGTGCCTTGACGATGTTGGCAGCCTTCCGGCCCGTGTCCGTGGCTGGCCCCCGGACGGCCTCCAACTCGCCGAACCACGTCCCGTAGAGCGGTGCCGTACAGGTCGCTCCCGTGCCGCCCCGCGAGATGTCGGCCCCCAGCGCGGTCATCTTGCCGGGGAAGGGACAGGAGGGCGTCCACCGCTTCTGAGCCGCCTTGATGAAACTCGTCGGGATCGCCTGCCACGCGCCATCCACCCGCCCAATCTTGAAGTCGCCGTAGGCCAGCTGCTCGCGGAGCGGCGAGGGGAGAGCAAGTAGAGTATCGAGGTAGCCCGTGTCGAAGAGCGCCCGGTTGTCCTGCACTCGCGCAGGGAAGAATGTCCGGCTCTTGGGAGTCACCCACTCGTCGCCGATCTTAATCTTGTCCGGCTTCGTAAACTCCGTCTCCTTACCATTGACCATCGCAAACCAGCGCGGCTCTCCCGGTAGCGCCTTGTTCGGATGCTCGTCATCCAACCACGGCGCGAAGAAGCGGATGAGCCACTCGCCTTCCGGGTCGTGCGGCGGGTTGAAGCAAATGATGACCTGACAGTGCTGGTTCTTGTCCGTCGTCCGTAGCCAGCCCATCACAAAGCGCGCCTGGTACTCTGGTATCTGGTCCGCCTCGTCCAGCCCGATCAGGTCGTGCGGATTACCGCGGAAGTGCTGCTCGTCGCCGGGGTCTTTCAAACCACCAAACTGGATCGTCCGGCCACCCGGCAAGTCCCGCCAGATATTGAGATTCGCGTTGAACGACCCCTGCTTACCAACGATCTCCCGGCAGGCGTCGATGAGCGCCTGCAAGTCCTTGGCCTCCCGCCGGATGATGAGGCTGCGCCGGTGTTGCGTCAGTGCCTTGCCGAGAAT